>Ga0207718_100137_pt1 | contig 90372 bp, 92 predicted proteins | sample A23M2SouthBayCA_FD_187749 | JGI IMG/M metagenome (GOLD analysis project Ga0207718, IMG submission 187749) | Aerobic enrichment media microbial communities from Eden Landing Ponds, California, USA - A23 M2 (SPAdes) | ecosystem: Environmental > Aquatic > Marine > Unclassified | place: Emeryville...
GTTCAACCTCGTCCAGGGCTTCGGCGACGCTGGCAACGCCATCGTCGAGGACGACCGCGTCGACACCGTCCTGTTCACGGGAAGCGCCGAGGTCGGCCACAAGATCGCGAGCAAGGTCGGGGGCGAACCCGGCAAGCTCGCGGCCTGCGAGATGGGCGGCAAGAACGGGATCGTCGTCACGGAGAAGGCGGATCTGGACACGGCAGTCCACTCGGCGACCATGTCGAGCTTCAAGACCACCGGCCAGCGCTGCGTTTCCTCCGAGCGCCTGATCGTTCACGAGGACGTGTACGACGAGTTCAAGGAGCGGTTCGTCGAGAACGCGGAATCGGTTGCCGTGGGCGATCCCTTAGATGAAAACACGTTCATGGGGCCACTGATCGAACCCGAACACAAGCAAAAGGTCTCCGAGTACAACCAGCTCGCGAAAGACGAGGAGGTGAACGTGCTGGTCGACCGCGAGGAGTTAGACGCCGACGAGATCCCCGACGGACACGAGGAGGGCCACTGGATCGGGCCGTTCGTCTACGAGGCTGATGCGAAGGCGGACCTGCGGTGCACCCACGAGGAGGTGTTCGGCCCGCACGTGGCGCTGTTGAAGTACAGCGGCGACATCGAGGACGCGGTGGAGATCCACAACGATACGGAGTACGGGCTCGCGGGGGCGATCATCTCGGAGGACTACCGGCAGATCAACTACTTCCGGGACAACGCGGAGATCGGGCTGGCGTACGGGAATCTGCCGTGCATCGGCGCGGAAGTGCACCTGCCCTTTGGCGGGGTGAAGAAGTCCGGCAACGGCTACCCCTCCGCAAGAGAGGTCATCGAGGCGGTGACCGAGCGGACGGCGTGGACGCTCAACAACTCGAAAGAGATCGAGATGGCACAGGGCCTCTCGGCCGACATCAAGACCAGAGACGACTGAACGGATCGGCGCTCGCCCTTCGGGGCGCTTATTCGCCCGGCCGCCGGACGCCCGCGTATGCCTACCATCGCCGAGAAGCGCGTGTTCTCGCTGACTTTACCGGTGCCAGACAGGAGTTGTATCGTTTGACTGGCAACTTGGTCCCAATCGAGAATAAGTGGAAAGCGGATGCCACACCTCAGCGAGAGATACACATACAACACAGAAAAGCCGAGACAGCCAGATTACAGAGTAGCTGCTTGCTTTCGTGTTTCGTGAGCATGGCGGGTTTCACCACTGATGCGCATGACGAGATCGACCGGTGCCAATCGCCATTTATGATCCGTATGGAAGACGAACAAGTGACCAGACTGATCAATTCGAATAAGACTGGCAGGGAGTTTCAGGCGCAAATAATGGATCAGTTGAACAGAAAGTAGAACAACGGGAACGCAGCCGCAGCAAGTTGCCAAATGACTACACCATAGGGAGATTCGCCGGTACCAAACAGTGTGACACGAGCTCTGTCTGGTTTATCCTTCTCGTCGTAGCTGATACTGATTGTCGTTGCTCGTTTCATAAGAATGGAGAAGAGGCTATTCTGGGCCGTCTTTCTCCACTACATAGTATATATGACTTTTTATATGCGGTCTAAATATTGAACTTTTAGAGTCTCTACGTCGGATATTCGCCAAAGATTTAAGATCGGATTAGACTATTTCACTATATTAGCGGTCTTCATTCAAATTCTCTTGAAGTTGCTCCGACAGAATTTTTTCTGGTCTGGATCGCTTCTGATTATCGTCTTGTGAGGTCTCGTTGTTGGATTTTTCAGACTGCTCGTTAAGTCGCTTAGCAAGCGACGACTGATGAGACGTAGTGTTGCTGCTTTTAGAGGTATTAGAGGAGAAATACAGTGCACCACCAAGTACTGTTGCGAACATCCCGGCGCCGATCGCTGACGTTCGCCCTGTATTTGGCACTTGATAGGTAGACTCCACGCAGTTGTAAGCGTAGCAGGTTGTTGTTGTAGATTCAACTGTCGCGGGCATTGCCAGACCCACTAATAGTGTCAAAATACCAGAAACCAACACTATAGCTCCGAAGGTACGCTTCATATCACCACCGTTAGAAATAGAATAAGCATAAGAATAACGATAGATATCGCTATTATATCAGCATTATCTGCAAGATCGACGCCACCCAAGAGTCTCTCGGCTGCGAAATGAGGGGGTGGAACATTGCTGACCTCCTTACTCCCGGAGATTCCCATATCACTAGCAGTATCCAATATTCGGCCAATATCATGGTCTTTCAACTCCCGAAGATTCATTTCGAAGATATTAGCATACTTTTCTGGATCTGACGTGATATTTACACCAACAGCTCGTTCACCGCGAATATACACAGTTGACTGCTCTGGTGAACCGTTGTCCTCAATAATTTCCACATGAATATTCTCGCCATAGCTAGAAGTAAATAAACCTAACCTAATTCCGGTTTTACCAACCACTCCATCAGAAGTCTCTCGATATTCATTTATATCATCCATTTCTTCGAATGCTATTTTGACGATCATCACAGTATCATCAGCAGAATGGGGCACAGATACAGAGGACATGATTGGGAAAATGACGTTCACAATATAAATTCTTTGAACAGGAAACCAACGAGGATATCGACGGGAACGCGACAGCCGCCGCCATCCCCCGAACCGTAGCCGAAATTCTGAGAAATTTCTGAGTAGGTTACTACAGTTCCCAGCCTGCGCAGTGTCATGGTGTTCTAACCGACCGTCCATACGGTCCGAATCCGTCCCTAGGTGCGTAGGGGTCAATAGCCCCCGCTGGCAACCGGAGAACGGACAAATGCTTGCAGGTGTTAACGCTGTATGAACACAATACAGGAGAAGCGCGTGTTCACGAAGCGCGACGACGTGGTTCGGGCGCTCGTGGCGAGTTCGATGGGCGTCGTCGGGGTCTCCCTCTCGGGCGACATCGTCGGCGAGTTCGGGATCGAACGCCGCTGTGACGCTCGCGACGTGGCCGCCCGCGGCGACGCCGTCGCCGTCGCGACCGACGGGGACGTGCTCGTCGGCGACTTCGAGCCGACGGGCCACGGTCCCGCCGTCGCCGTGAGCGTCGCGGACGAGGGCGTGTTCGCGGCGGCGCCCGACGGCACCGTCTCGGTGCTCGCCGTCGACGCGGACGGCGACGATCCGAAGTCCGGCAACGGTGACACCGCGGACGCGTGGACCGTCGTCGGCTCCGTCGACGACCCTCGCCGGCTGGACGGCCGGCTCGTCGCCGCCGGCGACGGCGTTCACCGCGTGATCGACGGCGAACTGGAGTACGCCGGCCTCGACGACGCGAGGGACGTGAGCGATCGCGGCGTTCCGCTGGCGGTGACCGCCGACGCGCTGTACACCCTCGGCAACGGCTGGATGCGCGACCTCGAACCGGCCGACGAAGGGGCCGCGGACTCGGAGGTCCAGACCGAGCCCGGATTCCGCTGCGTCGCCGCCGACGCCGACGGGGAGCGCGCGGTCGCCGCGTCGGGCGCGGCGCTGTACGAGCGCGCCGACGCGACGGCGACCGACTGGATCCGACACGACGAGTCGGGGGTGATCGACGCCGCCTTCGCGGGTCGCCACCTCGTCGCGGTCACCGACGGCGGCGAGGCCCGAGTGTACGCCGACGGAGGATGGCGCGGGCGGACGCTCGGGCTGCCCGACGTGCGGGCGGTCGCGGTTCCGGGCGAACACTGATCCCTGATCGGCTGGAGGAGTCGCCGTCGGCTCGCGCGCTGGCCCGTCGCAGCCGCCGCTTCCGTCGGCTGTGACGCCGCCGCACGCGTCAACCGAGTAGGAACGCGTTTGTATCCGGCCGCGGGAACGACGTGTATGATCGTACCCGGGTCCGCGTCGCAGGCGCTCGCGGCCGCACTCGCCGAACACACCGGGCGTCGGCTCGCCACGCCGGAGTACCGCTGGTTCCCGGACGGCGAGGAGTGCGCCTCCGTGCCCGACTTCGCCGGCGAGGAGGCCGTCGTCGTCGCCGCGACCGACTCCAACGACGCGCTCGTCGAGCTGCTCCAGCTACAGGACGCCGTCCGCGAGGCCGGCGCCGAGACCGTCACGACCGTCCTGCCGTACATGGGCTACGCCCGCCAGGACCGGGCGTTCGAACACGGCGAGCCCGTCTCCGCGCGGGCGGTCGCCCGCGCCGTCTCCACCGGCACCGACCGCGTCGTCCTCGTGACGCCCCACGAGGCCGGCGTGGCTGACTACTTCGACGTGCCCGTCGAGGTGCTCGAGGCAGCGTCGCTGCTGGCGGAGCCGCTCCCCGCGGACCTCTCGGATCCGCTGTTTCTCGGCCCCGACGCCTCCGCGGAGGAGTTGGCCGTCGCCGTCCGCGACGCCTACGGCGGCGGCGAGACGGACTTCTTCGAGAAGGTGCGCGACTACGACACCGGCGAGGTGACCGTCACGCCCAGCGACGCCGACGTGTCCGGTCGCGACGTGGTCGTCGTCGACGACATCATCGCGACCGGGTCGACGATGAGCGAGGCCGTCGCCGCCCTGCACGAGCGCGAGTGCGGCGACGTGTACACCGCCTGCGTCCACGGAATGCTCGCGGGCAACGCCCGCACGAAACTCGCCGCCGCCGGCGTGACGCGCGTCGTCGCGAGCGACACGATCGAGCGCGAGGCGAGCGACGTGTCCGTCGCGCCGCTGGTCGCCGACGCGTTGTGACCGGGTGACCTGAATCGTCGCCGCGCTCAGCGGGACGCGAGGACGCGTCGCATCCGGGGGAGCGCCTGTTTGTAGCCGACGAGGTAGACGCCCCAGAACAGCGCGATCGTCCCGAGCACGAAGTCGACCGCGGCGATCTGGGGAGCGGTCGCCGCCGTCGCGGCCGCCGCCCGCTCGAAGTGGACGCCGATTCCCGTGAGGGCGACCGAGACGAGCACCACGAAGGCGTACTCCGCGGCGATCCACGCGGCGTCGAACAGTCCTGACATACCGCCACGGCGGCCGCGGGCGAGTGAAACCCTTTCGGTCGGACCGAAAGCGATAATCGGCCGAATCGAGAACCGGTCCGCATGTCCGGACGATACGGGAATCTCGATTATCCGACGCTCACCAAACGCGCAGTACTCGGGTGCGCCTCCCTGTTCCTGCTGGCTATGGCCGTCGAGGTCGGTGCCATGGTGACCGGGACGACGCTCCCGCCGTGGGAGCACGCGCTGCTGGTCGATCTGGAACTGTTCGGCGTCGTCGGCGCGTTTCTCTCGGTGTTCGTGTTCGGCGTCGCACTGCCGCTGACGGAGTAGCGGAAGTCGGTTCGGCCGCCGGTGCAGACTCCGAGGACGCGTTCGCCGACCGACTGTGTCCGACGCCACCCCGCCGACGGGGCCGTGCGCGGCGCCGTCACCGCTCGGCGAGTCTGCCGTGACCCCCGGAGCGATGAGCCCCCATTTTGAAGCGTGCCGCCGACGCACCGATCACACATGAGCGACGACTGCATCTTCTGTTCGATCGTCGCGGGCGACATCCCCGCCCGCGTGGTCGCCGAGACCGACGACGCGCTCGCGTTCCTCGACGCGAATCCGATGGCCCGCGGGCACACCCTCGTGATCCCGAAGGCCCACCACCGGCGCGTCGCGGACCTCTCGCGTGAGGAGTCGCGTGCCGTCTTCGATCTCGTGCACGAACTCGCCCCCGCGATCGAGGACGCGGTCGACGCCGACGCCCACACGATCGGCGTCAACGACGGCCCGGACGCCGGGCAGGAGGTCCCCCACGCGCACGTGCACATCATCCCGCGCTTCGAGGGCGACGGGGGCGGACCGATCCACGTCGCCGCCGGCGACCGGCCGGAGATCGGGGACGACGAGCTGGACGGGATCGCCGACGCGATCGGCGAGTAGCCCGCATTGTTCCGCGCCTAAGCACACGTAACTATTTATCGGATGCGGGCACAGCAGCCGCATGGCCAACGTCCGATCGCTCGCGTTCGTCGGCGCCGTCGGCGGCGCCGGCACGACTCGAACGGCCGTCGAGTGCGCCGCCGCGCTCGCTCGCGGCGGCCGCGAGGTCGCCGTTCTCGACGCCGCCTACGCCACGCAGGGACTCGGCGAGTTCGTCCGGGGACGTATCGATCCCGACCTGACCGCGCTGTGTCTCGATCCCCGGCGTCAGCTCGCCGACGGGCTGTACGACCTCGACGCGGCTGTCGACGGCCGGGTCGCGCTCGCGCCGGCACGCGCACCCTTCGAACGCGTCGCCCGCGCGAGCGACGACGACGCGGCGCGGGCGCTCGCCGACAGAGTGTCGGAGGCCGTCGCCCGCTTCGATCACGTCCTCATCGACGTGCCGCCGGTCGCCGCCAACCCGGCGATCGCCGCGGTCCACGCCGTCGACCGGATCGCGATCGTCGCACCCGACACCGAACACGGCGACGACGGCCGGCGACGACAGCACGACGTCCTTCGGGACATCGACGCGCCCGACGGCCACCCCGCGGGCGTTGCGGTCGCCGCCCCCGGGTCCGCGAAGCGAAGCGACGACGGTACCGGTGGGAACGGTAACGGGGGGGCCGACGCGGACGCGACGATGCCGCGCGGTCCCGTCGAGTTCACCGATGCACCCGCGTGTCTCGGGACGGACGCGTTCGCCGCCGGCGTCGTCGCGGCGACGGAAACGCTGTTCGAGACCGAACTGGGTGTCGAGTTCGAGGACGGCGGGGTGATCGGCCGTCTCAGCGCCGGCGTCGACCGCGTCCGCGGTGAGGAGTGAGACGCGCCGAGCCCCGGCTGACGACCGGCGTCAGCGGTGCTATGACTGTTGATTAGCTAACGATAGCGGAGGTCACCGTCAGCGCAGGTCCGAGACGGAACTCATTGTCTCCCCGAGCGCGTCCCGTTTCTCCACGCTCGCGTTTCCGCCGTCAGCGAGCGCGCCGCGGGCGATATCGGTTAGCTCCGGGACGGGTTCGTGCGACTCGACGTAGCTCGCGAGCGCGAACGCCGCCTCGTCGCCGCCGGTCAGTTCGAGCGCGTCCGCACGCGAGATGTCGCCGGAGAGCCAGTCGCGGACCACGCGACGGGCCGTCGGCGCGAACGGAGAGACGCCCTGAACGCCACATCGGTGAAGCACCTTCGCGGCGGTCATCGCGGCGACACCGGCCTCGCGCGCGCTCGCTCCCACACGCTCGCCGCGGACGTGATGCTCGAGCACGACCGCGGCTGCCTCGGGCGTACACGCCAGCGCGTCGGCGTGTGGGGCGAGCCGAGACGCGAGGTCGCCGCCGGTGTCGTCGACCGAGGCGACGCCGCACGCCTCCTGGCGGGCGGTCACCTCGATACCGGCGGCGATGTCGGAAAGCGACATAGCTACTCTCGATCGGTATAAGATATAAATTCGATCCTCCATCGTACTGTGACAACACGTTTTGAAGTCGAAACGTACCGGTTATCGGTACGTTCGGGCACGCTCGAACGGCCGGCCGGCTCCCGATCCCCCCACACATAAGTATGGGTTCGGGACCGACGTTCGAGTATGACAACGAGCACGACGGTGTGTCCGGAATGTGACGGTCGAGTGCACGCGGACGGCGACGAGGCGGTGTGCAGCGAGTGCGGGCTCGTCGTCTCGGCGGACCGCATCGACCGCGGTCCCGAGTGGCGCAGCTTCGCGGACGACGACCGCGATCCCAGACGGACGGGCGCGCCGCTGACGCGCTCGCGCCACGACCGCGGACTCTCGACCGAGATCGGTCACACGCGCGTGAAGGGCCGCAAGCGTCGCCAGTGGGCGCGCATGCGCAGACAGCACACGCGCGCGCAGATCTCCTCGAAGCGGGACCGAAACAAGGTGTACGGCTTCACCGAGATCCGACGGATAGTCTCGTGTGCCGGGCTTCCCGATTCGCTGCGCGATCGGGCGTGTTCGCTGTTCGCGTCGGCGCAAGACGCCGACCTGCTTCGGGGACGGTCGCTGGAGGGGTTCGCTGCCGCGTCGGTGTACGTCGCCTGCCGGGTCGGGGGCGTCTCGCGCACCCGGGGCGAACTGGTCGCCGACGCCAAAGCCGACGCCGACGAGCTCCGCGCCGCCTTCGACGCGATGAATCGTGAACTCGGCCTCCCCGTCGGTCCCATCGACCCGGTCGAGTATCTCCCGCGGTTCGCCACGGAGCTGGGACTCGACACCGAGATCGAGCGCGCCGCCCGCGAGTACCTGAGCCTCGCCCGCGACGAGGGGCTCACGAACGGGCGGAACCCCTGTGGCGTCGCCGCGGCGTGTCTGTACGCCGCCGCGCGCGACGCCGACGCCGACTGCACGCAGGCGGCCGCGGCTGACGTCGCCGACGTGACGCCCGTCACGCTCCGTTCTTCGTACGTCGAGCTTCGCGAGGAGTGATCGACCGGAGCCTCGGCGGGTGACGAGTCGCCGTGTTCACCTACCTGACCGCACAGCGACGGACGGCCTCGGCGAGTTCCTCGACCGCTCGGGCCGCGGTCGACTCCGGAGCCGTCGTCCCTACCGGCCCCCGATCGGCGATCGATCGTCGGAGCCGCGAGTCGGCCGGCACCGCCGTCGTCGGCGCGCCGAGCGCGCGGCCGACCGCCTCGACGGGCGGGTCCTCGACGACGCGATTGAGCGCGACGGCCGCGAGCCCGCAGTCGAGTTCCCGGGCCAGCTCGCGGGCCGCGATCGCGTCCGCCAGCGCCCACCGCGTCGGCGACGCGACGAGGAGACACGCCTCGGCGACGGCCAGCGGCGCGCCAGCGTCGACGCGGAGCCCGGCGGGCGAGTCGACGACGACGTGTTCGTACCCGTCGACCGCGACCGCCTCCCGGAGCCCGCGCACGTCGGCCAGTCGCGCACCCGCGAGGCTCCGACCGCACGGGAGCACGTCCACGGGGCCCGGCCGAACGGCTTCCGCGGGCGTCGCCCGGTCGGCGAGCACGTCGTGGAGGTCCGGGCCACGCTCGCGACCACCCGGCAGATCCGCCATCGCGAGGTCCGCGTCGACGACGAGCGCGTCGAGCGCGTCCGCGACGTTGTACGCCAGCGTCGACTTGCCGACGCCGCCTTTCCCGCCGGCGACTGCGGCGATCACGCGAGACGCTCCAGCGCGCTCGTCGGTACGTCGACGGCCTCCGCCCGTGCGGCGAGCGACTCGGCCCGCTCCGCGATCCGGCCTAGCGCCCGGGCGTCGAGGGCGACCAGTTCCCGTACTCCGACGGGACCGACGCCGGCGTCGATCACCGCCGTCGCGTCCGACACCGACCCGCCGGCGAGCGTCTCGGCCCGCGCGATCCGACCGTCAGCCCCGTCGAGATATCGCATCACCCCCGGCGGGAGCGTCGCCGGATCCGAACTGGGTCCGCCGGACACCGATCTGTCCGGACCGGACCCGCCGACTGCTGGTTCGTCGGCAGCGGTTCCACCGACTTTCCGCGGGTCATCCGACGGACCGACCGCGTCCGGCGGCGGCCTGTGATCCCCCAACTCGGCGAGCGCGGCGTTCAGCGGGTCGGTCTCACCGATCCGGGGATCCGAAACGGCGACGAGTTCGACCGGCCCCCCCGCGTCCGAGTCCGCCGTATCGTCTCGGGGGATGGGCTCACCGTCGGCGGGGACGCCGTCTTCGGCGACTCGACAGGCGTAGCCGAGCGCGAGGTCGTCGCGTGCGTCCACGACCCCGTCGTACCCGTCGGCCGACCATCCCGGTTCGGGCACGCCATGTCGACGCGGCGGGAGCACATCGCCGGGGAGGCGATTCGCGACGGTGACGCGGCGGGCGACCGGCTCCGTGTTCCGCACGCGGACGGAGACGAGCGCGACACCCCCCGCAGTCGTGACCGTGGAGTCGAGCGAGACCGGCATACTCGGGGTGGTCCCGTCATCGGCGATAAACGTCCGCTCGGCCGACCCGCCGAACGAAACTCCATCCATCGGTCGCCACGCCCGAGCGACGGCCGTCAGTCGAGCCCGACGAACACGACCGGCGCACGGAGCCGCTCGCGTGCCTCCTCCGGGGACGAAAACCGGTCGACGGCGACGACGACTGGATCGTTCCGGCGGGCGACGCGAACCGCGGCCGCGTGTGCGACGACCGCGTCGCCACCGAAGCTCTCCGGACCGTCACCGAATCGAACGGCGAGAGAGTCGCCAGTGAGCGAGCCGTCGGGAGCGGCCGAGCCCTCGGAGGCAACGTGCTCGGTGTCCGGTCGGAACGCCTCGACCGCGTCCGCGAAGGCCGGATACAGCTCGCGAGCGAGATCACGACGCGCCTCACGGCGGCGGTTGGCGAGCGCGTCGCGCAGACGGAGGCGGCGCTCGCGTGCGTCACGAACCGACCGTGAGCGCTCGGCGACGCGAGCGAGCGCCTGTTCGGCCGCGACCCGCTCGGTCTCCGCCTCGCTCAGCGCCCGCGTCGCAGCCGCGAACTCCGCTTGCAGCGCGTCGACCGTCGCTTCCGCGGCGCTCTCTGCGTCGGCGTCCACGTCGGAGCCATCGCCCGTGTCGGCGTCCGTCCCCTCGCGCGCCTGGGTGAGTCGTCCCCGGAGCGTCGCCGCCCGTTCGCGCAGTCGATCCACGTCCGCGTCAGCCGCCGCCGCACGGCGACGTGCTGCGGTCAGCGCGTCGCTCGCGTCTCCCGCAGCGTCGACATCCGCGACGACGGCCTCGAGTTCGCCCCGAAGCCGACGGCGTTCGTCGTCTAGGCGGTGCTCCCGTCCGCGCTCGCGAGCCGCGGCGGCGAGCGCACGCCACAGCGACGGCGGCTCTTCCGTCAACGTCGCCAGCGGGTCCTCCGGATCGAGACCGAGCGCGGCACACGCGCCGTCAACGGTTCCCTCGGCGGCGGCACGCCGAAGCGCCGCTGACCCCGCGGGAGCGAACCGGTCTTCGAGCCGTTCGGTCACAGTTCGACGTCGCGCATGGCCGCCGGGTCCGGGTGATCGTCACCGGCGGCGAACTTTGCGTACGGCGTGCTCGCCGCGTCGCGGTCCTCGTAGGCGACGGCGGCCTCGTGCACCGCCGGTCGAACCGCTTCGAACTCGTTGAACGGCTCCGTTCGCTCGACCTGAACATCGGCGCCGTGTTTCGCCCGGAGGCGACACGCGAGAAACGCGCCCAGCTCCGTCTCCGCGAACAGCGCCGCCCGACCGAACCGCCGAACGACAGTGTCGCCGTGGCTGCGACAGACGTTCCGGAGCGTCGTCCGCGCCCCGCACGAGTACGTCACGACGAGTAGCATACGCTCACAGGTTCGAGATGTAATATAAATATTCGGAGCCGCGTATCGAAGTCGAGACCGCCGCGCCCTACAACGGTTCGACCGACACGTCGTCCGGGTCGGTTTCGTTGTCGACGGCGGCGAGCGAGGCGATCCGCTCGCGGGCCTCGGCGGGGTCGCCGGCGACGACGACACGACCCCCGCCGGGACCGTCGACCGCTCGGTACGCACGGCGGTTCTCCACTTCGAACTCGGTGGCGTACGTCCGTAGGACGGTCGCGACGCGGCGCTCGGTGTCGGCGAGGTCGGCCTCGCCGTCCTCGAACGCGCGGATGGCGTCCTCGACGTTTCGGAGGGCGGAGATACGATCCATCGGCGGTTACGTCGTCCGGACGTACCCCGGCTTTGGCTCGTAGATCTCGCCTTTCGTTCGGAACTTCTCGATCTGCTTTTCGGCCTTTTCGGCATCCATTCCGGCCTCCTCGGCGCGCTCGAGGATCGTGTCCACCGGCGCGCCGGGTTCGTCGTCGTACTCTTGGGCGATCGTCTCGATCAGTTCCTTGACGTTCTTGATCCGGTCGCGCTGGCTCTTGCTGGTGCCGGTCTCGACCACGTCGGCGTCGAACTGTCCGGTCTCCGGGTCGACGCCGATGTCCTGCAGACAGGAGCGCACGATGTCGATGACGCGCGTGGCGTCCTCCTTCTCGACGGTGTCCGAGAGCCGGACGCGTGCGCTCGCCTCCGAGAGCCGCACGAGCGCCTCCAGCTTCCGGGCGGTGACGGGGACGGGGGCGTCCTCGTCGGCCCCCTTCGCGCGGAGGTCGACGTAGAACTCGCGGATCGCCGCCCGCGCCTCGTCGGTCATCGTCGGGTAGCAGTTCCGCTTGGCGTACGCGATGTACTTGCGCAACAGCTCCGCTTCGATAACGGGCGCGACCTCTTGGGTCACCTCGTCGACCTGTTCCTGGGTGAAGTTCGAGGTCGCCATCTCCGTGCGCTGGGTGTTCAACTCTCCCGCGTAGTTCGTCGTCAGGATGTGGTCCGCGAGCTTCGCGTCGTGGTCCGGGTCGGGGCTGTCCGTGACGGTGAAGATGAGGTCGAACCGCGAGATGAGCGCCGGTTCGAGGTCGATCTGCTCGCCGATCGGCTCGTACTGGTCGAAGCGGCCGTACTTGGGGTTCGCGGCGCCGAGGAGCGAACAGCGAGATTTGAGCGTTGCATTTATACCGGCTTTCGATACCGAAATTTGTTGCTGTTCGAGTGCTTCGTGCATGGCCGAGCGGTCCTCGGAGTTATGCACGACCATCCCGTTGGCGATGAAGTTGTGCGTTCCCTCCACGGTGAGGTCGTACACTTTCGGCGTTGAGGCGGACTCGATCGCCTCGACCAGTCGGCGGATCTCGTCTCGGACAGCGCTGATCCGATCTTCTGCGGCCGAACGAACGTCGACGAATCGGTCGGTCGAGACACTCCCGGAAAACCACCGTGAGACACTCGACTGTGCGACATCGAGATCCGTGGCCACAGCACGTTGCGAGATATTGTGGCGGTCCAGTTCATCGGCGAGTACGTCCCACGAATCGGTCGTCGGGGATCTCTCAAGTAGACGTGTGGCGCGCTCGGCGACATCGTCGCTGGTTCCGCCGAGGATGTCACTCAACTTCTCGCGGAGCACACTGACGCGGTCGTCCACCGTACTCGCTGGGACTTCCTCAACCGATTCGACGCGACGCCATTTCACGTCCCCACGAATGAGCGAGCGGAGTTCCGAGAGATCCGTCTCAGCAGCTTTCGAGACGAGAGTCGAGATTCTATCTTGAACGGCAGCCCGGACTCGCTCGTCGTCTTTCCAGCGGCGAGAGATCTGTCGTTGGCTGAACTCGGTTCCCTCGGCGAGTTCTCGTTGGGAGATATGATAGCGAGTTTGGAGGGTCTCTATTTGGCCCCACGTAAGATCGTCTACCGAGGAGAGCGTCTCGGCATCCGAACGTGCACGACGTTTCTGATCCTCGAACGCGTCGAGCACGCGTCGAGCACGGTGTATCGAGATGTTCGCGTGTTCCTGCTCGAATTCACAGTACGTCGTTGAATCGATCCCACACTCTCGCTGGTACAGACGAAGCGCTTCGCGTGACTCGCGTAGCGCTTCGTCTGCATATGGAATCACGTCAAGGATCGTTCGATCGCCAGATGCAGACTCGACCACTTCGTCGAGCGCTTCGCGTTTCCGACTCAGTTCAAATCCGATGTGGCGAGCGTACGCGGCGAGCGATTCGGCGTCGGTGATCGCGAGAATGTACAGATCCCGACCGTGGGATTGTTCACGTGTCTGTATTTGACTCGAAACGTCGAACTCCAGCAGGAGTTCTTTCGTTCCGAGGAGCAGTTCATAGCTGGAGGAGTGGATCCGGAGATTCCCGGTAGCAGTATCAACTGACCCCTCGCTGTCGGCAAGCGCACGGACGAACGCCGCTTTCGTCTGGCGCGAACCCTCGGAGACATCTGCAGGGAACGACTTTCCATCGTAGATTTCCAGATTCATCCCCGCGTCGAGAACCGTATCGGCATACTCCTTTCCGTGAAGACGGACGGTCTCGACACCGTCGGCACGTTGCTCGCTGGGGTGTCGAACTGCATCCGCGCCGAATGCGACTTCACACGCGTCCTCGAAGTCTGAAAGTAGTTCCTCCTCGGCGTTCGTGAAGCGAATCCCGTAGCTCCCTCCGGATCGGTCGTAATGAACGTTTCCGTCACCGGAGAGATAGCCGAGAACGGCACCGAGTGCAGGGCCTACTTCGTCTTCTCGGGGAAGACTACAGCCCGACGTAGACGACCCAACCGCATCGGCACCGCCGTCAGCCGCCGGTGTCGGGACTGCCCGCGGAACGTTGACCCAATCTCCCTCATCAAGGTTACCGGCCGCACATTCGACACGGTCTCCGTCTTCTCGGATGAAGAACGGGTGGTCCTCGGTAGCGGTAAGCCGCTCGCCAGTCGCGAGTGTTACCTCCGTGAGTGACGACGGCGCCTCGTACTCGTGAACCGCCGTGACGGGTCGCCGAACGATCTGCCCGTCATCGGTCATCGTCCATGCATCGAACTCGACGTCGCGGATGGTACGGCCATTCGAGAGTGACTCGATCGAACCGTCTTCAGCCGCTTCGTCGGCAAGTTCGCCGATCCGTCGGATCTGACCGTCGCCCAGGTGTACGAGCGTATCGCCCGTTACACACCGCATCTTGTCAAGTTCGTCAACCGCCGCTATCCCCTTGTCCGCAAGGACGAGCGCACCGGCTTCGAGCGTCCACTGCTGGCCGTCGCCGAAATCATCTCTCACAGCTGCTGCAGTAAGGCCGGCGCTACTGCTACCCTTCCCGGAAGTGTAGACGGAACGTGGGGCGATATTTCGGATATATGATAACATCTGGCTCTTCCCTGTACCCGGGTCCCCTATCAGAAGCATATGTAAGTCGCCACGAATGCGCGACCCGTCCGGGAGGTGCTTCGTGACCCCCGAGAACAGCTGGAGGATCATCGAGAGCTTCTCCTCCTCGTAGCCGTAGATGGAGGGGGCGACGGAGCCGACCATCTCGTCGTAGATGTCGTCGTGCGTCGAGAGTTCGAGGATCTCCTGTTTGTCCTCGTCGGTGATGTCCATGTCCTCGAACTCCTCGTCCTCGATGACGACCGAGACCCCCTCCATGTACGGGTCGAACACCGTCGTCTTCTCCTGCCCGCTCGTCACCTGCTCCATCTCCAGGCGGCCCACGACGGTGACGTGGTCGCCGGGCGTCACCTGCCCGCAGATGTCGTCTTCGAGGTTCACGTCGATGGACTGGGGCGTCTCCCCGCCGCGCAGGCCCTCCGGCGACTCCTGGACCCGAAGCTGCTGGGAGTCGATGAACTTCGACTCGTTGTTGTTCACGCGGAACGGTCCCTGCCGCTCACAGCCCTGACACTCGTGGGGTTCCTGGAACCCGGAGTCGTTCTGCGGGATGTACGTCATCGTCCCGCAGCGCTGGCACTCGAAGGCGGCCTCGACGATCTTCGGGCGCACGTCCGTCGCCTTGCGGACGATCCCCATGACCGCGACCATCGACCCGATGTGGTCGTCGCTGACGCGGATGCCGCGGATGTCGAGGGTGTTCTCGCGGGGGAGGTTCCGGAGGCGCACGTGCGCCTGTCCCAGCGAGATGTCGACCGGGAGGTCGTACGTGCGCAGCGCCTCCTCGGCGACCTGCTGCATCTCGCCGGGGCGATTGAGGTAGCGTTCCGCGAGGTCGGGGTCGAACGTGTACAGGTCGTCGTACTCGACGTACAGCGACCGCTGTTCCTTCGGGTAGTTCTGGGCGAGGCGCGCGATGTCGTCGCTGTAGTAGGTCCGGTAGAAACTGAGGAAGGCGTCGACGTCCTGGCTCTCGGAGACCTGGCTCATTGCACAGAGGTAGCAACCTCATCGGGTAAGAACTGTCGCCTCTCAGTGGAAGTGGTGAGGCGTCACGGTCGCTTCCCGGGTCGGAAGCCGACGGCTCGGAGAGGTAAATCGAAAGTGGGACCGCCCGGATTTGAACCGGGGTCACGGGCACCCAAGGCCCGAAGTATACCAGGCTAACCCACGGTCCCGTACCGTTTCCTCTCGGCCGGCCGAACTAAACCGTTCCGTTCGCCTCGCCCCCGCACCCGCTCACAGCCCCAGTCCGAACACGACCGGGATCCCCAGCGTCGTCACGACTGCGAAGATAGCCTGGAGGGGCGCTCCAACCCGGAGGTAGTCGGTGAACCGGTAGCCGCCGGGGCCGTAGACGAACAGGTTCGTCTGGTAGCCGACGGGCGTCATGAACGCCGTCGACGCCGCGAACGTGACGGCCATCGCGAACGCGAGCGGGTTCGCGCCGAGGGTCGCCGCCACCTGCAAGGCGACGGGGATCATGAGCACGACGCTGGCGTTGTTCGAGATGACGTTCGTGAGCAGCGCCGTCACGACGTAGAACGCCCCGAGCAGCGCCAGCGGGGAGAGCACGTCCGCGCTCGCGACGATGGCGTCCGCGATCAGGCCCGCGGCGCCGGAGGTCTGCATCGCGATTCCCAGCGGAATGACGCCCGCGAGCAGGAAGATCACGTCCCACTCGACGGCCTCGTACACCTCGCCGGGCTTCAGACACCCCGTGACGACCATCGCGAGCGCCCCCGCGAGCGCGGAGACGACGATGGGGACGAGGTCGACCGCCGCGAGCGCGATCGCGAGCGCGACGATCCCCACGGCGAGGAGCGTCTTCGACTGGCGGTAGTCGTGACGCTCGATCTCGCGCGCGAGGATGAAGTTCCGGTTCGCGTCGAGTCGGTCGATCGACGCCTCGCTCGCCTGCACGAGCAGGGTATCACCCACCCGCAGCGGAACGCGGTCCATGCGCTGGCGGAACAGCTCCCCGCCACGGCGGAGCGCAAGCACCGTCGCGTCGTAGCGCTGCCGGAAGCTCGTGGAGGCGAGCGACTCGCCGACCAGCGACGACCCCGGGGCGACAACGACCTCCACGAGGTTCTGCGCCTCCTCGGCGGTCTCCAGTTCCGCCTCGTCGACGACATCGGGGATGAGGTCGAGGCCCTCCACGTCGAGCAACTCGACGAGGGTCGTCCGGTCGGTTCGAACGGCGAACACGTCGCCCGCGCGGATCTCCTTCTGACCGAAGGGTTCGAGGAACGTCCGGTTGTCACGGACGAGTTGAACCAAGTCGATGTCGAACTCCGTCTCCGAGAGCGCCGTCTCGACGCGCTGGCCCACCAGCGGGGAGTCCTCGCGCACGACCACCTCCGTCAGGTACTCCGCCATCTGGAACTCCTCCGTGAGGTCCGAGCGTGGTTTGATCCGGGCCGGCGTGAGCCACCGACCGATCGTGAGCAGGTACAGCGAGCCGACGACCAACAGCATCGCGCCCAGCGGGAGGAACTCGAACATCCGGAACGGTCTGGCCACGTCGGCCGGCGCGAGCGTCGCGTACAGATCCGACGCGAGGATGTTCGTCGACGTGCCGATGAGGGTGAGCGTCCCGCCGAACATCGACGCGTAGCTCAGCGGGAGCAGCAGCTTCGACGGCGATGTCCTCCCGCGCTCGGCCAGGTCGATCACCATCGGGAGCAGAATGGCGACCGCGGCGGTGTTGTTGATCAGCCCGGAGACCGGACCGACGACGCCGATCGTCGCGCCCAGTTGCTTGGTCTCGTCGCCTTTGGTGATCCGGGCGATGAACGAGCCGAGCCGCTGGACGATGCCAGTCATGCGGACTCCCTCCGAGAGGACGAACATCGCGAGCACCGTCAGAGTGGCCGGGTTCGCGAATCCCGACAGCCCCTCCTCGACGGACACCAAGGCGAATGAGTCCGCGAGCACGCCGGCGTCCGCGAGCGCCGTCGTAACCGGGCCCGAGAGCAACAGCGCGACGAGGATACCGATCGCGGTGATGTCAACGGGCACCGGCTCAGTGACGAACAGCACGAGCGCCGCGAGGATCACTGCGAAGACGAACAGAATCTCGGGCGCGAGCACGCCGGGTGCGACGCTCGGGGCGAGCAAAAAGGGTGAGGGAACGGAGCGACGAGGCGACGGGCCCTCTGCGGGAGCGGTCCGCGTTCGTACGGTCCGACAATCGGGCGCAGAGTTATCGGGACAGGGAGCCAACGCGGAACGAATGGCAGATGATAAACAGGGACGCGACAAGCAGGCGCACGATGCGGAAACGCGCCGACAGGAGCGGGCCCTCGCCACGTATCTGGAGCGGTACGACGAGGAGGAGCCGCCGGTAGACGGGGACATCCTCGCAGATATCGAACGGGGCGCCGAATCGTTGGAGTTCCCCGCGACCGGAGCCGAGGTCGTCGATGCCGTCGGCGAGCGGGAGATTCCGACGGACGCCGAGACGTACACCGCCGAGGCGCTCCTTCCGGACACCGACGAGGAGCTGTTCGACTCCCCCGCGGCTGTCCGAGTCCGGATACAGCGACCGACGGTCGCCGCGGCGATGAAGCGGATCGTCGAGGCCGCCGGGTCGGTCCGAGAGGTGAAACTCACGGAGTCACAGCGCGACGGCTACGAGCGAACGCTGCAGGAGCTCGTGGAGATCGACCCGATCGACGAAAACGAGGGGATCCCGGTCGTGGCCGATTGGATCGTCGAGCGGATCCGCGACGACCGCGACCTTCCCGGATCCCGGTCGGTCCGGCGGAGGGCGGCCGAGTACTGCCGGGCGAACGGCTACGAGGTCCGGAACGACGAGTGGCTCGGCGTCTGACGGGAGCGCCGCGTCCCGTGTGAAGCCGAATCCATCCCCGCGGCCGCGGTCAGTCCCGACCGAGGTACTCGTCGAGCCGTTCCTCGATGAGTTCCGTGACGCGCTCGGCGTACGTCCACAGCGCCGCGTTGATCCGTTCTTCGGTCTCGTCGTCGAGGTCGTCGAGACCGCGGAGGACCGAGTCGTTCGTCACCTGCGGATGGTACACACAGACGACCCTGAGCGCGTCTGTCGACTCCCGGCCGTCGGCCGAGTGGACGCCATACTGGTCGGTTCCCCAGACGCCGTCGCCGCCGTGGCGCTCCAGACGCGAGTCGATCGCATCGAGCAGCCGGAGTTCCTCCGCGGAAAGGATCGGATCGTCGCCCTCGAACAGTTCGGCGTACGCCTCGGCGCGGGCGCGGGCCGTCCATCCGTCAAGCTGGGATCGAACCTCGAGAACGAGCTGTCGGCGGTCGGAAGCGTCGGCCATGGGGATATGACGGCGGCGACGGCAATCAACCTTGGTACCATCTCCGGTGCATCCGGAACGTGATGGGGACCGCATCCGATCCGACGATCGAACGGCCGGGTCGCTGCGCGGGTCGGGCCGGACTACAGCTCTTGGTCCGCCAGTTCCATGTCCGCGACGATCTCGTAGGGGTGGTGATCCTTCCGGATCCCGTCGAGGATGCGGAACGCGTCGTCGGGGGCGAGGAAGTGCTCGGTGACCGCCCGACCCAGCGGCGTCGGCGACAGGCCGTCGATGAACTCCCACTCCAGCAGCTTGCCGATCGCATGGGTGGTGGGGACCTCGCCGATCATCCGGTCGTTCAGCTTCTTGGCGTGCTTGCCCGCGACGACGACGTTCGCGAGCGTCTCTTCGGCCGCGGAGGTCGTATCGTACACCGTCGTCACGTCCTCCATCTCTCCCTTCAGGAGCTTGAACGCCGTCTCGTCCTCGGTTCCCTCCATCGAGGAGTGGTAGCTCGCGTCCGGTTCGACGAGCACGTACACCTTCCCCTCGTCGTGGTAGTCGGGGCGCCCCGCCCGACCGAGCATCTGCTCGAACTCCTGTACCGAGAGCCACTCGATGCCCATCGCGAGCGTGTCGAAGATCACCTGCGAGGCGGGGAAGTCGACGCCGGCTGCCAGCGCCGCGGTGGTGACCACGGCCGCCAGTTCCTGGTCGCCGAACTTGCGCTCGACGGTCTTGCGGCGCTTGTAGTCGAGGCCGGCGTGGTACGGCGCCGAGTCGTACTCCAGCTTCCGGGAGATCTCGTGGCACCGTCTGCGGGAGTTGGTGAAGACGATCGTCTGGCCGCGGTACCCCTTCGAGGACTTCGTGTCGAACTCGCGCCTGACGAGCTTCTTCTCGATGTCGATCTTCTCGCGCTCGGTGGCGAAGGTGACGTGGCGCTCGATGGGGACCGGGCGCTCCTCGAACTCGATGAGGGTGGCCCGGAGGCGCTCGGCGAGGAACTCGGGGTTGCCGACGGTCGCCGAGAGATACACCCACTGCGCCGAGGAGTTCCGGTTCTCGGAGTAGTGTTTGAGCCGCGAGATCATCCCGTCGAGGCGGTGGCCGCGACCCTCCTCCTTCAGGGTGTGGACCTCGTCGATGACGACGGTGCCGATGTCGCCCATGTCCTTGCCCGTCCGGAGCGCGTGGTCGATCCCCTCGTAGGTGCCGACGATCACGTCGGCGTTCGGGTCGAAGCGAGTGCCGTCGTCGTTGATCCGCGAGGCGCCCACGCGGATGGTCACGTCGAGCACGTCGCCGTAGCGCTCCTCGAAGTCCTCGTGTTTCTGGTTGGCGAGCGCGACCAACGGGACGAGGAACAGCAGCTTCCCCTTCCCGTTGAGCGCGTTGTTGACGCCGGCGAGTTCGCCCACGAGCGTCTTCCCGGTCGCCGTCGCGCTCACGACGAGCTGGTCGTCCCCGTCGAAGAGGCCGTTCTCGACCGCGAGGCTCTGCACCGGCAGCAGCTCGTCGAACCGCCCCTCGACGCGTTCCTGGAGCGCGGGATGGAGGTTCAGCGAGTCCGTGGGGACGGGGTCGATCTCGTCGGTCGTCGCCGAGATGGTGTCGAACTTCGTGAGGTCGGGGTCGAGGTTCCCCTGCAGGAGGTTCGTGATGCGTTCCAGGTCCTGCACCTCGAAGAGGAGGTCCTCGAGCCGCTCCTGCGCGTTGCCGGTGAACTGGCCCTTGTAGGAGAGTTCGCGTTCGAGTTCCCGTTTCGCGCAGTCGGGACAGATGAAGTCGCGGTCGGCCTTCACCGCGGTGTCGGCGGTGACCGGCGAGTAGCGCCCGGCGTTGGCGCAGTAGCGGCAGGTGCGGACCTGCTTGGCGTCGAGCTGGTAGGCGCCGAGCATCTCGACGAGTCGGTCGCGGGCGCGCGAGTCGGTCTGCTCGGAGATGCGGATGCGACGGGCCGATCGCGCCAGTTCGACGAACTGGTCGGGCTGGCGCGGCTCCTCGCCGCCCTTCCGCTTGACGCGGAAGCGACGCGGGCGCGGGCCGGCGTCGGCCTCCTTGAGTTCGAGGACGCCCCGGAGGACGCGAGAGCCGTCGCGCTCGACGACGACGGTGAACTCGTCGGCGTCGCTGCGTTCGTGGAGGAACAGGGTCTCGACCTGCGGGAGTTGCTCGGACACGGTGATCGCTTGGTGTGGGGTAGGCGGATGCGGTATTTCAGGGATTCGGCTTCCGTGTGCGGGAGTGTGTCGTGATCGCTGTCGGAGGTGTTGTCGGGCCGTCGTCGCCGAGTGCAACGGTGTCGTTCAGTCCCGCTCCCCGCGGCCCCATTCCCAGCCTCACCCTCCCCAACCGACTCACTCCCTCGCTGCCGCTCGGTCGTTCGCCCCTCGCGCGCGTCCGCCGGGCACGGAGGCCCGGCGGCGCGCGCCACCGTGGATGCCATCGTGGAGGCGGCTACTCCTCCGTGGAAACGGCTACTCCTCGTCGATGACACGGATCGTGTCGTCGCCGTGGGGGACGACACAGATGAACGCGGCCGACTCGTCGCCCTCGTTGCGGTACCAGTGCCGGACGCCCGCAGGGATGAGCAGCGCGTCGCCCTCCGCCACCGTGTACTCCTCGCCGTCGAGCCCCACGGTGTACTCGCCCGCGAGCACGTACTGCTCGTGTTCGACCTCGTTGGTGTGGTTCGGGACGTGCGCGCCGGGCGCGAGTTCGAACCGGCGCATCGCGAAGTGCGGCGCGTCGTCGGACTCGTCGATGAGCACGCCCTTCGACATCCCCTCGCCCGCGTCGACCTCGCTCATCGCGAGGTCGTCGCCGCGCTTCACCACTGGGATCGTCGTCGGTTCGTCCGCCGCCGTCGCATCGGTTTCGCTCATGGCTGTCGCTTTCGCGCGATAGGAGATAAATCTCGGCGGCCGGGTTTATACGCCGTGGGGAACTACCCCGGAGTATGCGAGGAATCCGTGTCGGGCGGGTCGCCGGTATCCCGATCCAACTGAACTGGACGTTCCTCCTGATCCTCCCGCTGTTCGCGTATCTCATCGGGAGTCAGGTCGGGGAGTTCGCCGGGATCGTCGGGGACACGTTCGGCGTCGCGATCGCTACGGACGCGCTCACCGGCGGGAGCCTTCCGTGGGTCCTCGGGACCGCCGCGGCCGTCGGACTGTTCGTCTCCGTCCTGCTTCACGAGTTCGGCCACTCGCTGACGGCGATGCACTACGGCTACGAGATCGAGTCGATCACGCTGTGGCTGTTCGGCGGCGTGGCCTCCTTCGAGGAGATGCCCGAGGACTGGAAACAGGAGTTCGCCGTCGCGATCATGGGCCCGGCGGTCTCCGTCGCGCTCGGAGCCCTCACCTACGCCCTCCTCGTGAGTGTCAGCCTCCCGCCGACGGTCGCGTTCGTCGTCGGCTATCTCGCGCTGATGAACCTGGTGCTCGCGGCGTTCAACATGCTTCCCGGCTTCCCGATGGACGGGGGCCGGGTGCTCCGGGCGCTGCTGGCCCGAAACCGCCCCCACGCACGCGCCACCCAGATCGCCGCCGAGGTCGGGAAGGTGTTCGCGTTCCTGCTGGGACTGTTCGGCCTGTTCGGCGGCAACTGGCTCACCGTCGGGCTCGCGTTCTTCATCTACATCGCCGCCTCCAGCGAGGCGCAGCAGACGACGATGCGTGCCGCCTTCGAGGGAGTCAGCGTCGACGACATCATGACGCCGCGCGATCGACTGAACCTCGTTCATCCGGGCGACAGCGTCGCGAAGTTGATGGAGCGGATGTTCCGCGAGCGCCACACGGGCTACCCCGTCGTGAAAAACGGCACCCTCGTGGGGATGGTGACGCTGGAGGACGCCCAAGGAGTCCGCGAAGTCGAACGCGACGCATACACGGTGCAGGACGTGATGGAGACGGATATCGCGAGTGTCACACCGGACGCGGACGCGGTGACGGCGCTGGAGACGATGCAACGGCGCGGCGTCGGCCGCCTCGCGGTCATCGACGACGACGGCGAACTCGTGGGACTCATCTCGCGGACCGATCTCATGACCGCGTTCAACATCATCCAACAAGGCGGCCGGGAATCGCTCGGGCTCGGTCGGGAGACGGGACGGCTTCCGGACGTCGGGGGACAGGGGGTCTGACCGCAGCACCGGACACGGACACCGATACCGCCGTTCATCTCCCGCGTGTTCACTCGTCGGCGCCGAGCGGCAGCACGAACCCCTCGACGAAGGTGTCGCCGTCGGCCGCGTCGTCGCCGGGGACGCCCCGGCCGTGTTCCCACACCCGGATGATCTCGCCGTCGGCCCGGCGAACGCGATAAGTGAACTCGAACGATTCGCCGGCCGACAGTGACGCCTCCATCGCGTCGTGGGTCCACCGGCGATCGTCGGGGTGAACCACGTCCTCCGCGTACAGCAGTTCACCCCGTTCGAACGCCTCGGGTTCGTACCCGAGCAGCACGGTCACCCCCGGACCGACGACCTCCGCGGGCCACCCCGGCGCCCGCAGGCATCGGTAGAACATCGCGTCCGGACGGGCGGGCGCCGAGGGTCCGCCCGCGGTCGGCGGGGCGATCCCGGCGCCGCCGGCGATACACAACCGGTACAGCCCGCGTGAGAGCGACCCGAGCCCGTCCGCGCCGCCCTTCTCGTACGTCGGCGGCCCATCGTCCCGCTGCACGGCTCGCGAGCGCCCCGTGAACAGGACGAACGGGAGTGCCGGGTGTGACTCGCGTACCCGCTCGTACAGCTCCAGTCCGGACAACCCCGGCATCTCCAAGTCACTGAGCAGGCAGTCGTACGGCTCTTTGTCGAGCGCCGCCAACGCCGACTCGGCGTCCGGAACGTGAGTGACGGAGTTCACCCACGACTCACGCTCGAGGGTGAGCGCGACGACTTCGGCGAGCGCATCGTCGTCCTCCGCGTGGAGGACGTGGAGTTGGTCTGTCGCCGTGGAGGGTCCCATCACGCCTTCCACGGACCGAATTCACCAAAGGATACCGATCCGACATTCCGCCGTCATCGCCGGAGGCACGATCGGTTCGAGATCGAGATCGAACGCCGATCGGACCGTCCGGGTCGCCCCCCGCTTCGATTCCCTTCACGAGAGACCGGCGGCTGCCAACGCTCGTTCGCCGTCAGAAGAGTCCAGGTGCGAGAATTGAACCCGCGTCTCAGCCTCCACAAGGCTGAAGGATAGTCCACTACCCCAACCCGGACACGCACCCGTAGGTAGCCCGGTGCGATTCAAATACGTTACGACTCGGCCGGGTGTCCGCGGGGAGCGGCGACGGCGAGGCGACGCCCGAGTTGCCCCCGCGAGAAGCGAGCGGGCGACCGTCGCCGGTTCGTGCCGTCCGGGTTTATTAGTTCTCGGGAACAGCGCAACACGATGGCCGACCCCGAGCACCGGTGGGATGCGTTCTCGGCGGGCGTGGCTCTCCTCGGTACGATTCTGGTCGGAGCGACGGCGTACCACCACGTCGTCCGTGAATCGGCGGCGATCGATCAGGTCGCCGCGCCGACCGCCGCGTTCCTCCTCGACGGCGGACTAGCCGTGGGCGTCGCCGCCGTCGGCATCGCGATGGCACGGTCCGACCGCGACCGGGAGCACAGGCGGACCGTCGCCGTCTTCGGCGCCGGTACCGGACTCGCCTTCGTCGCGGCGGTGGCGCTCACGATCGGGATCCGGACGGTCGAGGGGCGGACCGTCCCGGAGCCGGAGTTCGTCTTGTTCACCGCCGTCGGCGCTGGATTCCTCACCGGCGCCCTCGCCGGGGAGTACCGGGCGCGCAGCCGCTCCTACGCCCGATCGGCCGCCCGCAAGCGCGACTCGCTGGCGTTCGTCAACGGGATGCTCAGACACGACGTCCGCAACGACGCCGCGATCATCGCCGGCTACGCCGAGGACCTCGAGGGCGGGGACGTGGCGACCGACGGGCGGACCGCGGCGACGGTCGTCCGCGACCGTGCACAGCGAGTCGTCGAGCGGACCGAACTGGCCCGAACCGTCGCCGAGACCGTCTCCGGGGAGGCCGATCCCGACGCGACCCCGCTCGCGCCGCTCGTCGACGAGGCGGTCGCGTCGGCCCGGACCGCGTACCCGTCCGCGACGGTCACGAACGAGGTGCCGAGAGGGCTCGCCACGCCCGTGAACGAGGCGTTCCGGCTCGTCCTCGACAACCTGATCGAGAACGCGATCGAGCACCACGACGCCGACGCGACCGTCCGGATCGGCGCCGATCTGGACCGCGATCGCGTCCGGGTCCGCGTGCTGGACGACGGACCGGGGATCGACTCCGAGACGCGGTCCGCGCTGTTCGACTACGCGGTGGGAACCGCGCAGGGACTCCACATCGTGGACACCGTCGTCGACGGGCTCGGCGGCGATGTACGCGTCGAAGACCGCGACCCGCGGGGAACGGCGTTCGTGATCACGCTTCCGGCGGCGCCCGACGAACGACAGGACGGAGCGGAGACCGAACGCTCCCCGGAGCCGTACGTTCCCGGCGGCCGTCAGGAAGGCTGACCGTCGCGCTTTTCTCGTCCGCTCGATTACACCCGGTAGCAGTGGCCATCACGGACAAGATCTATCTGAAGAACCACCGGCAGATCGCCTCACAGCTCGACGCCAACGTCCCGAAGGGCGCGTTCTCGGGGGCGACGCTGGATCTGGTGTTCTCGGGAGACGGGCTCGCCGAACTCGATGAAACCACCCGCGAGCGGGTGCTGGAGTTCGCCGAGGACTTCCTCGACTGTGCCTGCGACGACGCGCCGTACTGCGGACACCCCGAGCGGAAGTTCATCCGATACCTGCTGGAGTTGCGCGCGCAGGGACTCGGCCCCGACGCCATCGTCGACGTGATGGGCGACGACTACATGCTGTACGCCTACCCCGGCGACGTGCTCTCGTTCCTCGACTCGGCGGTGCGCACGCTGGAGGCGACGGAGTCGCTCGCGGCCGTCGAGGGCGACGAGGAAGCGAGAACGCGAGCACGGAAGGCACGGAACGCGTTGGCCCGGTAGTCGAACCAACCGTCGTCCCCCGACGAGCGCGCCTGCCGGCGTGGCACCGGCGGGTCGCTCGAACCCGATACCGGGATCGTCCGCCAGGATAGTAACCGCCTACCAGCCGGATCCGGGGACCGAAACGGCTTAATGCACCTTAATTCATATTTGTAAGGAACACATTTTACTCGGCAGCCGTTCGTCTTCGGTACGATGTCTGATAGCGACGCCGGCGAAGACGAGCGCGACGACGAGTCGTCCGAGACCGCTCGCACGCCGAGCAGCCGCGTCATCGATCGAGTCGCCGCCGCGGAGGGTACGGAGCCAGCGAGCCTCCACGCGCGCCTGTACGACGTCGTCGATCCGGAGACGCTCGATCGGATCGTCGAGCGGAGTTCACCGGAGCTGACGGTTGCGTTCCGATTCGACGGCTACCGCGTGCGCGTCGGCGGCGACGGCGCGGTCACCGTATCGGATCCGGCACGCGAGTAGGTCCGTTGACGCGGTCGACCGCCCGGAAGCGGATGCTCGGTTGGAACCGCCCGCCCGCAAGAACGGGATGGCGACCGAACGGGATGCGCGATCTACCCGAGCTGGTACGGTTCGTCGTCGCGATCGCCGTCGAGCTCCTCCAGGAACACCACTTCCTCGCCGTCGTCGGCCTCCTCGAGCTTGTCCTGCAGGTACGTGACGAACGCCTTGTACTCGTCCAGTTGCTCGCGGAGGTGCTCGGCCTCCAACTCCAGCCGTTCGTGCTCGCGGACGAAGCTCTTGGGAACCTCGACCGTCGGCGGGAACGACTCGCCGTCGGCGTCGGTCTCCTCGACGCGGTTCTCCGGGACGACCTCCACCTGCCCGTCGTGGGCGACGAGGGTGTCCACGTAGTCGCGGAACACCGCGGACAGCGACAGGTCTCGCTCGTCGGCGATCTCCCGCAGCGCATCGAAGGCGTCCTCGTTGACGCGGAACGAGACCGTCTTGTTCTTGCTCCCCATTGCCGGACACTCGTTCGCGTCGCCACTTAACCGTTCGTCAGACGGTCCCACGGCGCGCTCGCCGTCGACGGGAAAATCGAGAACGCGAGAAGCCCGCTTACGCCGGGGCTTCGCCCTCGAGCTCGTCGGCGTCGTCGAGCGACTGCAGCGCGGCGACGGCGGCGTCGCGGTACTCCTCGACGGGCAGGTCGTACTGCTCGCGGGCCATCCGCGCGTACTCGTTGCCCTCGTCGTCGAACGCCTCGATGCGGTCGAGGGTCCGGGCGGCCGTCTCGGCGACCCAGCGGTCGCGCGTGGCGGCGTCGACGGTCGTGATCGACTCCGGTCGAACGGAGACGTTCACGCTGCCGTCGTCCGTCTCGTAGGTGCGCGGCTTGCCGACGACGGCGACGTAGGCGGGCGGCTCCAGCTCGCGCAGCGCGCTGGCGGCCTCGGGCTGGTACTGCCCGGCGTACGTGAAGAACGTGCCCGTCGGGTCGACGATGCGGCCCCGCCAGTACTCGCTGTCCTCGCCGACGTCCTCCTTCTCGGTGAGGGTGCCGACGATGAACACGCGGTTGGCGCGCTCGCCCGTCGGGAGCAGCAGGTACAGGGGCGCCCGCTCGTCGTCGGACTCCTTGAACGTGTAGCTGGCGTCGTTGTACTCGGCCGCGAACACGCGGCGTGCGACCTCTCGGGATGGAACGGACTGGCTCATTACAGGGACCTCGCGCGGATCAGCAGCGACTCGGCGTCGACGGTGTCGTCGGCGCCGGACAGTTCCTCGAAGTCGTCGGCGAGCACGTACCGGCCCAGCGTGGGGCCGCGCACGCGGTAGTAGCGGCCGACGATGCGGTCGGCCATCTCCTCGCCCACGACGGTGGTGTCGAGGGCGTCCTGGGCCATCTCCTTGGCCTCGTCGAGGCCGATACCGGTCAGCTCCGCCGTGGCCTCCTCGTTGAAGATGACCTCCTGGACGGCGTCGCCGTCGTCCAGCACCGCCTTGATGCGGAGATCGAACTCGCCGTCGGCCTGGCCGTGTTCGCTGCAGCGGCCGTTCTGGAGGACGCGCGTGCAGTCGTCCTCGGGACAGCGCTTGATGAGGCCCGAGCCGGACTGGATGTCCACCAGCGCGCCCTCGACCTCGTCGCTGTCGTCGCCGACCTCGATCTCCTCGTCGAGTTCGGTGATCGTGGTCGTCCGGTTGAGCTTCACCGAGTAGTTGCCCTGGTACTCGTCGGTGACGACGTTGGAGAGGGCGTAGCTCTTGCCCTCCTCCAGCTCCTCCAGCTCGCTCGTCGAGAAGGAGACGAACTTGATCGTGCCGGACTCGTCGCCGAGCAGGCCCACCTGCGCGATGGAGTCGTGGTTGGGGTCCCACAGGTCGGCCACCTGCACGCGCAGGTCGACCCACTGCTCGTCCTGGTCGATGTCGCCGACGAGCGCCTGCTGTGCGCCGCCGGAGCCGATCTCGTCGCGCTCCAGCCCCGCCTCGTCGAGGTAGGAGTTGACGACGCTCCGGCGCGCCTCGTCGACGGGGACGCTGTACTCGTTCACCAGCGAGGCGAGGCGCTCCTCGATCTCCTCGACGGTGAGGTCCAAGTGGTCTGAAAACTGCTCGTGTATCTCTTCCGCGTGGGTTTGCAGGTCTGCCATGGTTCTCCTGCCTCCGGGTATGTGTTCAGTGGGAGGCGTACGGTGGTTGGTGCGGGATCCTATTTAGTATTCCGTGACCGGGGTGGAAGTGGAGACCCGGTACGGCGTGGCGCCGCCGCCGCGACCGTTCGCGCGCGGGCAACGGACTGATAGTCGGGGCGCGCCCACACGGGGACATGGGACTGGGCGACAGGCTCCGACGCGTCCTCCACCAACAGGCGCGCAAGGCCGGCCGCGAGTACGCGCGTAGCAGGCGCGCCTACCGCGAGGGGCGAGAGTGGGGGGAGAACCACGCCGACGACTTCGACCTCCCGATCGACGGGGAGGACCGCGCCCGTATCGTCTGTCGCCGCCACGCCGAGAAGCGCCGCGTCGCCGTGAACGCCGACGGGGAACCGGCGTGTTTCGAGTCTGGACACCCGGACTGTGAGGGGTGCGCCGAGGACGTGCGGGAGGGCCGCGTGCAGACGTGGTGAGCGCGGTCGAGCGGAGCGAGACCGTGAGTTCGAACGCCTCGGACGAGTGGCCGCCGAGGGGAGCCGCGATCCGGGCGGGACGGACCGGCGTCGGATCCGCTCGATCCCCACCGTCTTATCAGCATCCCCACCCACACGACGACAATGAACCGACCCGTCGTCGCCGTGATCCTCGCCGGCGGCACCGGCTCCCGGCTGTATCCCGCCTCCAGGAGCGACCGGCCGAAGCAGTTCCTCGCGCTGGGCGACCCCGATGACGACCGAAGTCTTCTCGCCAGAACCGTCGCCCGCACGGGCTTCGCGGACGCGACGCTGGTCGCCACTCGACCCGAGTTCGCCGACGAGGTGCCCGATCACGCCCCGGACGCCGAGGTCGTCGTCGAGCCGGCGGGCAAGGACACCGGCCCCGCGATACTGTACGCCACTCACCGCGCACGCGAGGCCGTCGACGACGACCCGGTCGTCGTCGTCCTCCCCGCGGACCACCACGTGCCCGACGGCGACGCCTTCGAGGAGACGATGGCACGGGGGGCGCGCGTCGCCGTCGACACCGGTCGGCTGGTCGCCTTCGGCGTCGAGCCGACCCGGGCCGCCACGGGGTACGGCTACATCGAACCGGGCGAGGAGCGCAGCAGCGACGGCTCCACAGTCGACTACCGCGACCTCGCCGCCTTCCACGAGAAGCCGGACGCCGACACCGCCGCGGAGTACGTCGAGTCGGGCTACTACTGGAACGCGGGTATCTTCGCGTGGACGCCGGCGGCGCTGTTCCGCGAGGCACGGGACACGCCGCTCGGTGCGCTCGCGGACGCGCTCGGCGGCGACGACCCGGACCCCGAGGCCGGCTTCGCGGCGGTCGATCCGGTCAGCATCGACTACGCGGTGATGGAGCGGGCCGAGCGCGCGGCGGTCGTGCCGGCGGAGTTCACGTGGGACGACCTCGGAGCGTGGGACGCGCTCGACCGCGTGCTCGATCCGGACGCCGAGGACAACGTCGTCGCCGGCGGCGCCGAGACCCTGGCGGTCGACGCCGCGGACAACGTCGTCGCCGCGGACGACGCGCACGTCTCGCTGGTCGACGTGGAGGGGCTATGCGTCGTCGCCTACGACGACCGCGTGCTCGTCGTTCCAAAGGAGAAGGCTCAGCGCGTCCGCGACGCGGTCGATCGGCTGAAGGAGGCCGGGCGGTTCTGAGATCCGGGGCGCGACAGCGGAGGCTGACGGAGCGACCGCGACGGCGACGGCTTACGACCGCAGGCGCCCGCCGTCGACGGGGAGGGCCGCGCCGTTAACGAACGACGCGCGTTCGGAGGAGAGGAACGCGACCACGTCGCCCAGCTCGCGCGGGTCGCCGATGCGGTCCAGCGGGATGTCGCTGGCCCAGTCGGCGACGCCCTCGTCGTAGCTGTCGTACTCGCCGCGGTCGAGCGCGTCCTCGACGAGTTCCTCGATGCGGGCCGTCTCGTGTGCGCCCGGGAGCACCGCGTTCGCGCGCACGTCGGGCGCCCACTCCCGCGAGACGGTCTTCACGAGCCCGATCACCGTCCGGCGGACGGCGTTCGAGAGCACCAGTCCGTCGATGGCCTCCCGGACCGACGTCGAGGTGATGCACGTGACCGTCCCCGCGTCGCTGTCGGCGAGGTGCGGGCGCGCCTCCCGGAGCGTCCAGACGGCGCTCATCACGAGCGTGTCGAAGGCGCCGCGCCACTGGTCGTCGGTCGTCTCGTCGAAGGTTCCCGGCGGGACGCCGCCGGCGCTCGTGACGACGTGGTCGAGGCCGCCGAACTCGTCGACGGTCGCCTCGACGAGGGCGGCCACGTCGTCGCGGTCGGTCACGTCGGCCTCGACCGCGAGTACCTCGCCCGGTTCCGCCGCCAGCGCCGCCTCGGCCTCGTCGAGGCGTTCGGGCGTTCGCCCGCAGATCACTACGTTCGCGCCCTCGGCCGCCAGCGACGCCGCCGAGGCGAACCCGAGGCCGCTCGAACTGGCCGTCACCAGCGCCGTGTTCCCGTCGAGTCGTAAGTCCATACCCGCGGGTGCGACCCTCGCGCACAAAAAGTCGCCAGAGGCGGCAGGACGTGCGGTTACTCGCCGGTCGGTTGTTCCGATCGCCGGACCCGGACGGTTCCGGCGCCGGTGATGCCGACGAGGATCGGCGCGACGACCTCTCGACCCTGGACCGCGTCGCCGGCGTCGTCGCTCACGAGTTTCATCAGGTCCGGCGCGGTGTGGTTGACCTTCACGTCGGCCTCGTCACAGGCGTCGTACACGCGGTCGGGCACGTCGTAGAGGTCGGTGCCGGCGGCGATCTCGATCCGGACGGGCGCCGACAGCGCCTCCGCGAACGCGACCGTCTCGCGCGCCTTCTCGACGTTGTCGCGGGCCGACGACTCGACGCTCGACACGTTCGCGCGCGAGGTCCCCAGCAGATCGGCGATGTCGGCCTGCCTGACGTTGCGCTCGCGCAGCGCGAGTACCTCCGCCTGCCGACGGGTGAGGACGCTGTGCTCGGCGTCGAAGCCGGCGCGGTCGAGCAGCTCGGCGACGTCGACCGCATCGACGCTCCCCTCGGAAGTCATACGAAGACCTCCAACCCCGGCACACAAAAAGGATAGTACGGACTGTCCAGCCGCGACCTTCCGGGGCGAGTCGACGCTACGATCCCCAGAAGTTGTCGCGCGATCCGAGCCGTTCGCCCCGCTTCGCTTCGGTCTCCTCGTCGATCTCGGCGTTCTCGTGCTCGCCGTCGGCGGTCTCCTCGCCGTCCTCCGGTTCGTCCGGAAGCCGCTCGACGACGCGGTTCGCCTTCGCGTGGTTCTGCTTCACCCGGTCGATCCGGACGACCGCCCGCGCGGGGGGGAGCAGCCCGTCGACCATGACGATGAAGCCGTCGTCGGTGCGCCCGACGCCCGCCCCGCTCTCGTGGATGTCGTCGACCTCGACGACGACCTCCTCGCCGGGTTTGACCGGCTGCTGCTTCAGATCCGAGATCGGCATGTTGTAGTCGTTGCACCACTCGGCGCCGCCGCGGTCGCCGTAGTGCTGACAGCCCATGCCCTGGATCCGCTCGGAGAACCGGGGGCAGTCATCCGCAAGTGGACAGTCCGCCATACGGAACGATACCTCCGGCAGCGTCTAAACGCTTCCGTCTGAACGAGTCGATCGGGTGCGAGGGCCGGCGAGCGGACGGTGATCCGGCGGAAGAACGGCGACGAGGGGCTTTTGCTCGCCCCGCCCGTACCGCGACTGTGAACCGCCGCGCGCCAGAGCTCGCGCTGTTGACCGGGGTGCTCCTCGCCGCGCCCATCGGCGCGTTCGCGCTGTGGGCCACGGGCGACCTGTCCCGGTCGTTGCTCACCGGAGTGGGTCTCCTGTATCCGTTCGCGGTGTACGCGATCTATCACGACGACGATCCGACGACCGTGTTGCCGCCGCGGGCCGTGGCGGTCGCCGGCACGGTGGCCGGTGCCGTGCTCGTCGCCGACGCGGTCGCGACCGCCGGAGTCGCCGGCGCGACGCTGCGTGGCGCCTTCCTCGGGCTACTCGTCGCCGCGCCGGCGTGGACATACGCCGTCAGGTACGCGCCGGCCCGTGCGCTCCCCGACGGACGAGTGCTCCTGCTCGTCGGCGCCGTCGGCGGCGCGGCGCTGCTGCTGGCCGGGTTCCACGTTGAGACGCCGTTCGGCGCGGCGGCGGCGCTGGTGTTGTGGATCACGGGCGCGATCGCCGCCCGAACCGCCGGGTTCGCCGCGACGCCGACGGCCCGCCTCGGCGCCGTCGCCGGCGGCGTCGTCCTCGGCGTCGCCGTCCTGTTCGCCGCGCTGTTCGCCGATTCGGTGTCCCCGGCGACCGTCCTCTCGGCGGTGGCGGTGGCGCTCGCTCCGGCGGTGTACTACGGGCTCACGGTCGAGACGGCGTCGTTCGAGTGACCGGTCGCTCGACGGCAGGCGGGAGTACGGTGGTCGGCGGCGACGCGGCGCCATCCGTTCAAAGGAACTCGGCGACGTCGGAGTACCACATGTCGTGGTGGTCGACGCGGTCGACGCGCTCGGCGACGTCGACGGCGAGCGCGTGCCAGCAGCGCTCGCTCGGGTCGGAGCTGTCGAGGTTGTAGGTGGCGTCCCGGCAGTCACAGCCGCCGTCCTCGACGATGTGCTCGTCCCGATAGCCGACGACGACGGTGAAGTCCCGGTACCGTTTCACTCGGCCCTCGGCGACGGCTTCGATCGCCCGGCGGCCGCGGTCGCCGTGGAGGGTGATGATCTCGGCGACGACGGGGGGACGAAGTTCGCCGGCGGCCGCCAGCGCGGCGCGCCAGTCGTCGGCCGCGAGGTCGGCGAGCGCGCCCGGATCGAGGTCGGGCGCGTCGGGGCCCTCATCAGTGGCGGCGGCTTCGGGCGTCGCGTTCGGGTCGGCGTCGCCGTCGCCTCTGGTCACGTCGCGCCGGTTGGCGTGGCCGCGGCAAAACGCTTCGGTCCCGGCGGGCGACGTGACACGCCGGCCCCGTCCGCGCACGCGCCGATTCCACGCCAGTTAACCCCGCGGGCGGCGCACGTCCGGCAACGATGGAGGTCACGGAGGGCGGCGTTACCGTCGAGATCGAGGGCGCGCGCGACGGCGCGAGCGAGGGCCGCGCCGACGAGGTGTTCTACAACCCCGAGATGGAACTGAACCGCGACATCACCGTCGCCGTGCTGCGAGCCTACGAGGACCGCGAGTCGCGCGCGCAGACATACCTCGATGCGATGGCCGCCTCGGGCGTCCGCGCCACCCGCGCGGCCGCCGAGGGGTGGGACGTGACCGCCGCCGACGTGGACGACGACGCCGTCGCGCTCACGGGGCGAAACCTCGCGCCCTACGGCGGGGAGGCCGTCCAGCGCGACGCGAACGCGCTGCTGCACGAGGGCTTCTACGACGTGGTCGACGTCGACCCGTACGGCTCGCCGATGCCGTTCGTCGACGCCGCCGTCGCCGGCACGCGGAACCTCCTGTGTGTCACCGCGACCGACACCGCGCCGCTGTGCGGCGCCCACTTCGAGTCGGGCGTCCGCCGATACGACACCCTCCCGCGAAACACCGAGTACCACCCCGAGATGGGGCTTCGCGTGCTGATCGGCGCGCTCGTCCGCCGGGCCGCCAGCCGGGACAAGGCCGCCGTGCCCGTCTGCTCACACGTCTCCCGGCACTACGCCCGAACCTACCTGGAGTTGGAGGCCAACGCCACCGAGGCGACGGCGACCCTCGACTCGCTGGGGTTCGTCCACCACTGCGAGGACTGCCTCGAACGCGATCACGAGTTCGGTCGCCTCCCTGACGCACCGGAGTCGTGTCCGTACTGCGGATCGAGTCGAGTCCTCACCGCCGGACCGATCTGGCTGGGACCGATCGCCGACGCCGGGTTCACCGAGCGGGTCGCCGCCGAGATATCGGATGACATGGGCGAGGCGAAGCGCGCGCGGAAGCTGCTCCCGACGGTCGCCGGGGAGTTGGACACGCCGACGCACTACGACCAGCACCGCCTGTGCAAGCAGTGGGGCCGTCCCGCCGTCGGCATGGACGAGTTCGTCGACGCTCTTCGGGGGGCCGGCTTCGACGCCTCTCACGCCCACTACTCCGGGACGGCGTTCAAAAGCGTCGCCACGGTCGCCGAGATGCGCGAGGCGACCGCCGACCTCGCGTGAGTCGCCGTTCGTCGACCGCCGCGCGATACGATCGACGTGTCGTGGTACGGTCCCGTCTCGTCGAGTCGAGCGAGAACGGACCGCCGGATCCGCCGACCCTCCCGCCTACGCAGTTCTCACCGTGTCGACACGAACCGTGTGCTTTTCTCGCGGTCGCGTGAACACCGGGCCGTGCAGGCTGAATCCGAACCGACGGGGTCGACGGGAGCGCTCCGGCGGGCGGTGTCGTTCGTCCGCGAGATCGCCACCCGGACGAGCGAGGAGAACGTCACGTTTCTGGCGGCGGGCGTGGCATACTACGCGTTCGTCTCGCTGTTGCCGGCGGCGGTCCTGGCGTTGGTCATCGCGGTGACCGTAGGGGGACAGCAGCTCGCGGCCGCGGTCGTCGATGCGAGCGCGGAGGTGCTCACCGACAGCGGGCAGGAACTGCTCGTCGCCGCGCTCGTCGACGGTCCCGGACAGGGGTCGGTGACGCTCATCAGCCTCCCGCTGACGCTGTGGGGTGCGTTGAAGGTGCTCCGCGGCCTCGATATCGCCTTCTCGCAGGTGTACGGGGTCGATGGCACCTCCGGGATCGTGGATCAAGTTCGCGACTCGCTGGTGGTCGCTGCGAGCATCGGCGGGAGCATCGGCGCGATGGCCCTGCTCGGGGCGGTCGTCGCCGTCGTCGACGTCGGCGCCGTGACCGTCGTCGCGAACGTCCTCGCGCTGCCGGCGCTCCTCTCGGCCGCGTTCCTCCCGATGTACTACGTGTTCCCCGACACGGGCGTGACCGTCCGCGACGTGCTCCCCGGCGCCGTCTTCGCGGGCGTCGGCTGGACCGTCCTCCAGGTGGCGTTCCAGGTATACGTCGAGTTCGCCGGGGGAGGCGGTGGCGGCGAGGGAACCGTATACGGCGTGCTCGGCGCCGTACTGCTGTTCGTGACGTTTCTCTACTTCGGCGCGACGCTCGTGCTCGCCGGCGCAGTCGTCAACGTCGTACTCGGTGACAGCGGCCGGGAGAGCCGGGGCAGTGACGGAGACGGCCCGACCGCCGCGACGGGAGAGACCGGCAGGATAAAGGGACGGACACGCGTGCGAAGTGACGAATGAGCGGCGAGACCGCCAGCGCCGAGACGACGACCGAGGGCGAGGAGGACGACGGCCGCCCGGCGCCGGACATCGGGGAGTTGGACGAGCGCGTCGCCGAGCTCCGCGCGGACCTCGACGCGATCGACGACCGGACCGTGGAGAAGCCGGCGCTGGAGGCCGAGCTGAAGCGGTACGTCCGCCGGCGGATGCGCCGCGGCCACGCCCGAGGGTGGGGACCGTACCTCGTGTTGCTGTACGGCACCGTGATGACGCTCGGCGCGTTCTACTTCCTCCAGGGATGGGTCGCGATCGCCGCGATGCTCGTGTTGTTCCTCTCGACGCTCGGGCTGTACACGCTGTTCGTCCTCGTCGGCGTCGGGCTGAACCTCGTGTCGGTTCCCGGACGCGCGGTCGACGCCGTCCGAGACCGGCGGTGAGGTAGCCGGATGGTCCGCACCGTCACCGCCGGCGCGGCCGCGTTGCCGGACGTACTGGTCGCGATCGCCGCCCTCCTCACCCAGTTGGGTGACGCCTGGTTCCTCTATCTCGGCCTCGCGCTCCTGTACTGGCTCGCCGACGATCGACTGGCCGCCAACCCCCGTCGCGTCGGCGCGACCGTCGTCGCCGTCGGCCTCGGCGCGCTCGCGGTGACCGTCGGCTTCAAGAGCCTGTTCGCGTTCCCGCGGCCGCCCGGCGCCGGCGAGGCGATCGCCCCGCTGTGGCTCCCTGAACTGCTGCACGGCGTCTACGTCAACACCGCCACCGGCGACGGGTTCGGCTTCCCCTCCGGCCACGCGATCGGCGCGACGATGGTGTACGGCGCGCTCGCGACGTTCCTCGACGTGGGAACGCGGCGGACCCGTCGCCGCGTCGCCGCGGTCCTGATCGGCGTCATCGGGCTCACTCGTGTCGCACTCGGCGTCCACTACCTCGCGGACGTCGTCGTCGGCGTCGCCGCCGGGTTCGCGGGGCTGTGGCTGTTCCAGCGAGTCGCCCGGAAGGGATTCCGCCCGAACCCGGACCGGGCGTTCTTCCTGTCGGCCGTACTCGGCGCGGTGGCGCTGACCGTCGCCGCGGCCGGCGGCCACGGCGGCGAGGTGTTAGAGGCGGGGATCGTCGTCGGCGGCGGGCTCGGTGGGTACGCAGTCTGGCGGGTTCGCGGGACGGACTCGACGACCGTCGGTGCCGTCGGTACGGTCGTGGGACTGGCGGTCATCGGCGTCGTGTTCGGCTCGGCGTACGGCGTCGCCGCGATCGGGCTCCCGTACGTGTTCGGGATCGTCCCCGACACCACCCCGTTCCGTCTGCTGGCGGCCGTTCCCCTGTCGTTCGCGGGCGTCGCGCTCGTGATCGCGTGGCCGACGATCGTCGGCCGGGTTCGGGCGTCACCCGACAACGGGAACGCGGAGTCCGTGGGCGAACTCATCAGCGAGGCCGAGCCCGACGCCGACGGGGCTGGAGCGGACCGGTCCGAGTGAGCGGGGCACGCGTCGATCGGCGGAGGAACGAAGAAACGAGCGACCGATGACCGACCGGCGACGCCTCAGAACGTCTCGAGGTAGCGGTCCAGCTCCCAGTCGGAGACGTCGACGCGGTACTCGTCGTACTCGGCGGATTTGGCCTCGACGAACTTCTCGGCGACGTGCTCGCCGAGCGCGTCCTTGACGAGCTCGTCCTCCTCGAGGGCGTCGATGGCCTCGCCGAGGTTCGACGGGAGCGTGGTGATGCCGTACTCCTCGCGCTTCTGCTCGTCGAACTCGTAGATGTTCTCGCGGACCGGGTCGTCGCACTCGAGTTCGCGCTCGATACCGTCGAGGCCGGCGTGGATGAGCGCCGCGAACGCGAGGTAGGGGTTACACGACGGGTCGGGGAAGCGCGCCTCGATGCGGGAGGCGGCCGGCACGCGCGCGGCCGGCTTGCGGATGAGCGCCGAGCGGTTGCGGTCGGACCACGCGACGTACACGGGCGCCTCGTAGCCTGGAACCAGCCGCTTGTAGGAGTTCACCGTCGGGTTCGTCACGGCCGCGAGCGCCTCGGCGTGATCGAGGATACCGGCGGTGAACTGCTTGGCCGTCTCCGAGAGGTCGAACTCGTCGTCGCCGTCGTGGAAGGCGTTCTCGCCGTCCTCGGTGAACAGCGAGATGTGGGTGTGCATCCCCGAGCCGTTGATCTTCGGGATCGGCTTGGGCATGAACGTCGCGTGGAGGTCGTGCTGGGCCGCGATGGCGCGCACGACGGTGCGGAAGGTACCGACGTTGTCGGCGGTGGTGAGGGCGTCGTCGTACTCGAAGTTGATCTCGTGTTGGCCCTCGGCGACCTCGTGGTGGGACGCCTCGATCTCGAAGCCCATGTCCTCGAGGCCGTAGATGATGTCGCGGCGCACGTCGCTGGCGAGGTCCTTCGGCGCGAGGTCGAAGTAGCCGCCCGCGTCGTTGGTCTTCGTCGTCGCGCGACCGTCCTCGTCCTCCTCGAACAGGAAGAACTCCGGCTCGGGGGCGGCGTTGACTTCGTACCCCATGTCCGCGGCGCGCTCCAGCGCGTCCTTCAGGACGCGGCGGGGGTCGCCCTCGAACGGCTCGCCCGTGGAGGTGTTGATCACGTCGCAGATGAGGCGGGCGGCGCCGCCGCCGTTGTCACCCTCGCGGGTCCGCCACGGGAGCACCGCGAACGTCTCGGGGTCGGGCTTGAGGCGCATGTCCGACTCCTGGATCCGTACGAAGCCGTCGATCGAGGAGCCGTCGAAGTAGATGCCCTCGGTGAACGCCTTCTCGGCCTGCGTCGCTGGAACGGAGACGTTCTTCACCGTCCCCAAGATGTCCGTGAACTGGAGGCGGAGGAAGTCGATCCCCTTCTCGTCGATCTCGTCGATGACGTCCTGCTCGACGGCGCTGAGCCCGCCGTCCGCCTTGGTGTTTCCGTCCGTCATGTTGTGACGTTTGTCTTCATACACTCCCGGTATATAGGAGTTGACGGTCGGCGCAATTTCCCCTTCAACTCTCTGGTAGTGGACATCCGTCAAATTCTAAAGGGAGGCACCCGTCGGCAAGTGTAATGACGTACGAAAATCTCGATGCCAAGCTCATCAACGCGCTGTTAGGGAACGGTCGCGCCAGCCTCCGCTCGCTGGGCGAGGACCTCGACGTGTCGGTGACGACCGTCTCGAATCATCTCCGCGATCTCGAGGACGAGGGCGTGATCGAGGGATACACCCCGCGGGTGAACTACGACCGACTCGGCTACGACGTGACGGCGATCGTCCAGCTGAAAGTGGAGGGAAGCGCGCTGCCGGACATCGTCGACCGCCTCCGCGAGCAAAAGCAGATGGTGTCCGTCTACGAGGTCACCGGCGACTACGACGTCATCGCGATCGGGAAGTTCCACGACACCGACGAGATGAACGAGGGGATCAAGGGGCTGCTCGCCGACCAGGACATCCGCGAGACGAACACCTCGGTCGTGCTCAACACGGTCGTGGAGAACGCGCAGTTCGACCTCGACGTCGAGGAGTGAACTGTCGTCCGCGGCGGGCCGCGAACGGTGAGAACGGTCGATAGCCGAACGCCGGGTTCAGGCCATGAGCTCGGTCACGTCTTCCATGTCCGTCTGACAGAACGGACAGCGGTACCGGGTCGAGAAGCCGCCGGACTGCGCCGTCGTCTTCGCCTCGAGTTCGTGCATTCCGATCTGACGGCCGCAGTCGGGACAGTTCACCTTGGGCACACCCGAGTGACATGGTCACACACGCATAAATCCCGGCACCGGCGTACAGAGAGAAATCTATTAGTACACGCACTTCCGTGAACGTTACCGATCTCCGCCTTTTGGGGCGTTGGAGACGACAAAATCGACACCGGATGTGAGTTGTTCTCACATAAGTCCACTGACGGCTCCCGAACGGTCCCCATGACTTCGACTGGAGCGTCAGGCCGGTTCGAGGGCTCGTTCGCGCTCTTCGTGGGCGGCGCGCTTGCGGGCGCGCCGCCGTGTTCCGAGGTCTTCACTCGCTACCGCTCGTTCAGACCTCGCCCTCCTCGAACGTGAACGTCCCGTCCCGCTGGACGACCTCGCCGTCCAACTCGATCACGGAGTCCTCGCTCATGTCGACGATCATGTCGACGTGCTCGGCTGACTCGTTGACCTCGTTGTCCGAACCGACCGTCTCGGGGTACGCCGACCCGACGGCCATGTGGACGGTGTCGCCCATCTTCTCGTCGAACAGCATGTTGTACGTGAACCGGTCGATGGCGCGGTTCATCCCGATCCCGAGTTCGCCGAGGTAGCGGGCGTTCTCGTCGGTGTTGAACACGCCCTCCAGCACCTCCTCGTTGCGCTCGGCGGAGAACTCCTCGACGCGGCCGTCCTCGAAGGTGAGGCGGATGCCCTCGATCTCGCGACCCTGGCGGTACAGCGGCAGGTCGAAGTGCACCTCGCCGTTCACGCTGTCCTTGACCGGCGCGGTGAACACCTCGCCACCCGGGAGGTTCGCCTTCCCGTCGTCGTTGAGCGCGGTGTTGCCCGCGACCGACATCGTGAGGTCCGTCTCGTCGCCGGACTTGATGCGGACCTCCTCCGCGTCGTCGATCAACTCGACCATCTGCCGTTGGAACTCCGCTTGCGCCTCCCAGTCGAGGCTGACCGCGTCGTACACGAAGTTCTCGTACTCCTCGCTGCTCATGCCCGCGAGCTGGGCGTGCCCGGTCGTCGGGAACTGCGTGAGACACCACGTCTTCGAGAGCCGCTCCTTCTGGACGGGCCGCCGCGCTCGGTTGTAGTCGGCGGTCGTCTCCGGGTCCACGTCGACTTTCTCGGAGACGTTGCCGCCGCTGCGGGCGATGACGAACGCGTCCGCCTCCTCGTAGAGGGCCAGTTCGTGCTCGGGGAGCTCGAAGTCGTCCTCGCGGGCGCGGAGGTACGCGCGGGCGGCGCGCTGGGAGTTGTTCAGGTAGACCGGGTTCGCGCCGATGTCGCCGGCGTACTCGTGGAGGGCGACCGCCAGATCCTCGGCCTCGGCGGGAAGCTGGATGACGAGGTCGTCGCCCTCCTCGAGTTCGATGGAGTGCTCGACGATGGTCTCTGCGTGTTCGCGGATGCGCGGGTCCATGTGCGCCGCTTGGCCGGCGGGCGAGTAGGAGTTTCGGTCGCCGGTCGCGGGGTTACGACTCCTCGACGCGTTCCAGGACGATGCCCGCCGCGAACGCCCCGCGCTCGGCCGCCTTCTCGCGGCGGAGCCGCTCGATCCGGTCGCGGTCGCGACGCTCGACAAGCGTGTCCAGTACCGTCGCCAGGTCCGCGAGCTCCGCGTCGACCGACTCCTCGGCGTCGCCCGCCGCCTCGCGGGCCTCGGTCGCCTCCTCGACGAGCTTGTCGAGGAGGTAGCGATCCAGCTCCGTCCCGTCGATCGTTCGCGTGACCGGCCGCTCGCCGCCCTCGCGGATCACGTCGGGGATGTCGTCGCGGACGAGCTTGTCGTACTCGACCGTGCGCGCGTCGTCGCTCACGGACACACGAACGGCGAGAACGGGTGAAAGTCGGTTCGGTCGCGGATCGGGGTGCCGGGGAGCCGGAGCGCTACGGTCCGCCGTAGCCCCGATCGGTCGCCCACTCGCGAAGCGCGGCGTACACGTCGTCGCGGTCGTCGCGATCGCCCGAGGCGAGCACGCGATACCGCTCGCGCTCGCGGTCCTCGACGACCGCGACCGACTTCGCCTCGGTCGTGATCAGCATCGCCGGCACCACCTCCGTTCCCGAGCGCTGGGCGATCACCTCGTGGTGGGCCTCGACGATCCGGTCGGACTCCGTCAATCCGCGGACCTGCGCGGCGCCCATCGGGTACGGGAGCGCGTCGATCAGCGACATCGGGGGCGAGTCAGGCCTCCAGCTTCTGCCGGAGGATCTCCGCGGCCGAGTCGAGCGCGTCGTCGAGCGCGTCCACGTCGGGACCGCCGCCCTGCGCGAAGTCCGGCGGGCCGCCGCCGCCGCCGCCGACGCGACCCGCGAGTTCGCCGACGACCTCGCCGGCGTTGACGCCGACGCCGTCGGGGACGCCGACGACGAACGTCGCGGCGCCGCCGGCGCCGCTCCCGAGCACGGCGATGCGGCCGTCCTCGACGTGGGCGTTGGCCGTGGCGCGCAGTTCGTCGCTGTCGGCGTCCATCCGCTGGACGACCGCGGCGGCGTCGCCGACCTCGACCTCCTCGCCGCCCGCGGCGGCGCGAAGCTCCGCAAGCTCCTCCTTCAGGCGGTCGATCGTCTTGCCGCGCGCCTTCCACTCCGTGAAGAAGCGCTCGGCCGTCTCGGGCACCTCCTGGGGGTCGACCGAGAGCACGTCGGCGGCGTCGTACAGCGCGTCCTCGGTGCGGTGGGTCGCGTCGAGGGCGGCCTCGCCGGCGGCGAACACGAGGCGCTCGACGCCGTCCTGCACGGGCTCGGTCTTCAGCAGCTTGATCGCGCCGATGTCGCCCGTCCGGGCGACGTGGGTGCCGCCGCACGCCTGCACGTCGTCGCCGACGCGGATGAGTCGGATCTGCTCTCCCGGCGGGATGCCGCCCTGGTAGAGGTCGAAGCCGTGCTCGGACTCGGCCTCGTGGCGGTCGGGCCACTCCTGCTTGACGGGGACGTTCCGGCGAACCAGGTCGTTCGCGACCTCCTCGATCGCCTTCACCTGTTCGCGCGTCACGCGGTCGTAATGGGTCACGTCGAGCCGCGAGGAGTTGAGCCCCTTCTGGGCGCCCGCCTGCCGGACGTGCTCGCCGAGCACCTGCCGGGCGGCGTAGCCGACGATGTGGGTCGCGGTGTGGTGGCGCATCAGCCGCCGGCGACGCTCGCCGTCGACCTGTCCGGTCACGAACTCGCCCTTTCCGGGATCGTCGTCGGTGCGGTGGAGCACCACGTCGCCGCGGATCTGGACGTCCTCGACCTCGACGGTGGTGTCGTCGGTGGAGAGCGTCCCGCGGTCGGCGGGCTGACCCCCGCCCTCGGGATAGAACATCGTCTGATCGAGCACCACGTCGTAGCCGTCCTCGCGCTCGAACACGTCGAGGACGACCGCCTCGAACTCCGTGCGCCCCTGATCGTCGTAGTAGAGTCGCTCGGTCGACGGGAGGTCCGCGAGGCGCTCGTCGGCGTCGTCGTCGCGGTCGAACGCCTGCGCGGAGTCGTGGCGGGAGGCCACGAGCCCGTAGAAGTCGTCGGGCACCTCGACGGTCGCGCCGCGCTCGGCGGCGATCTCCTCGACCATGTCCGGCTGGATGCCGTGGGAGTCGTACAGCTCGATCAGCTCCTCGACCGGGATCGCCTCGCCGGTGCCCGCGTACTCGTCGGCCAGCGCCTCGACCTTGCGACCGCCGCGTTCGAGCGTCTCGCGGTACTTCTCGACCTCGGTGCGCACCATGTCGCGGATCGTGTCGCGGTTCTCGTAGCCGAGGCGGTCCGCCTGCATGTCGACCAGCTCGTCGAGCGGGGCGTCGACGCCGACCTCGTCGACGAGGCGCTTCGTCCGCCGGAGCACCATCCGCGCGAGGTAGCCAGTTCCGACGTTCGAGGGGACGATCTCGTCGCCGAACATGTACGCGAGCGTGCGACAGTGGTCGGCGATGGCGTAGATGTTCTCCAGCGGCTCCAACAGCCCGGTCAGCTCGCCGGTGTCGACGTCGAGCTTGTCCGCGATGTTGTCGCGGGCGGCCTCGATGTCCTCGGCCTCGTCGATATCGAGGTGACCCGCCAGCGTGGAGGCGCGGCGCACCAGCTCCTCTTCCCCGTCGGTGAGGTCGATCCCGGCGTTCTCCTTCAGGAACTCGATCGTGTCCGGATAGATCGCCTCATAGACGGTCGGGGTGCCCTGACTCATCCAGGTCCATCGCTCGAGCCCGTACCCCGTGTCCACGATGTACGTGTCCATCTCGGAGTAGGTGTTGCCGTCCTTCAGCTCGTAGTCGCCCTCGGGGTCCTGCTCCAGCGACATGAAGACGAGCGTCGCCAGCTCGGCGCCCTTGTAGATGACCTCGATGGCGGGCCCGGCGTTGCCGCCGCCGACCCACGGGTCCTCGATGTAGGTGATCTCCGAGAGGTCCGCACCCATCTCCTCGAACAGGCCGTCACAGAGCCGGACCGTCTCGTCCTTCCAGTACACCTCCCCGGAGTAGGCGTACTCGTCGCCGACCTCCTCCTTCGCGTTGAACGCGTGATGGGCCATCATCTCGAACGCCATGGTGTGGCGGCCGGTTTTGCCCACGTTGTCGATGTCCTGCATCCGGATGCACGGCTGGCTGATCGTGAGGGGGTTCGCCGGCGGCGGCGTCTCCCCGGAGGTGACCAGCGGCTGAAAGTCGTAGATCGACGCCTGCGTGAGCAGCACGTCGTCGCGCCAGCGGTTCGCCGCGACGGGGTACGGCTCGATCCGCTCGTGGTCGTGGGCCTCGAAGTACGAGAGGAACGCCTCGCGCATCTCCTCGAGCGAGTACGCCTCGTCGAACCCGGGATCGCCGATGAACGAGTAGTCCTCGCAGGGCGGCTCGCCGCACAGCTCCCGCTCGTCGTCGCGGGTCCAGAAGTGGTCCCCGCAGGAGGAGCACTCCCGTCGGGAGAACCCCTCCTCCTCGAAGTAGTCGAGGCGATACTCCGCGGTAAGGTCGCTCATTACCACGTTGTGCCCCGTCGCCGCGCAAAAGGGTTCCGGGCCGCGTTCGACGGCGGTTGCGCCCCCGCTAATCTTAAATGAGGAACGGACAACATTGAGTAACTATGGCGGATTCTGTCGCGGAACCGTCGATCGCCGTCCTCGTCGTGGCGGCGGCCGGCGCGACGGTTCCCGACGGATTAGTCGACACGCTCGCGGACCACGTCGGCGGCGACGTCGAAACCGTCGACCCCGCTACGCTCGTCGGACGACTCGGCCGAGAGCGGTGTCCGAAGGCGGTCGTGTTGGTCGGCGATCCGTCGCTTTCGGCGGACGTGTTGGACGCGCTGTCGACGACGACCGTGCTGGTCGTCGCGTACGCGGAGCGAGAGCCGGATCCGGACACGTCGTACGTCGACGGCCACGTCACGCGAGCGGCCGACGCAGACCGGGTCGTCGAGGAGATCGACCGTGCGCGCGCCGGGGAGACGCGCCGACAGCTGCGAGCGGCGCGGCGACGAATGACCGAACTGCACGCCGGAACCGCCGACATCGCGGCCGCCGAGACCGTCTCGGAGCTGTTCGACCGAACGATCGCGGTGGCACGGCGCGTGCTCGAGTTCGACCACTGCGCGATCGCCGTCCACGACGACGGCGAGATGATCGTCCAGGCGCGCTCGCAGAACACCGACTGGCTCCAGTCCCGGGTCGACGTGGACGAGTCCGTCGCCGGGCAGGCGTTCAGGCGCGGCGAGACGGTCCACGTCGACGACATCTCGACGCGGGACGTCAACGACTCCGACGCGACCGGGTCGGGTATCTCCGTCCCGTTCGGCAGCGACGCCGTCTTCCAGGCGATCTCGACGACGCCGTACGCGTTCGACGAGACCGACCGCGAGCTGGCGGAGCTGTTGGCGACACACGTCGGGCAGGCGTACGGGCGCCTTCGTGCCCAGGCGGACCTGACGCGACGCGAACGGGTGATGACGGAGCTCCACGAGGCGGCCCCGCGGCTCGTCGACGCCGACAGCGAGGACGCGCTGTACGAGCTTGTCGTCGAGATCGCCCAGCGGGTGCTCGCGTTCGATCGCTCGTGCGTGTACACGGTCGACAGCGAACGGTTCACGATGCGGGCGACGACGGACACCGACTTCCCGAAGGAGTTCCCGCGCGGGTTCGGCGCGATGGAGGCGAGCTATACCGAGAACCGCTCGTTCGTCATCGACGACGTCACCGACCACGAGTTCGCGGAGTCGCACGACGGAACGCCGCGTGCGCTCCTCTCGGTCCCGTTCGCCGGCGACGCCGTCTTTCAGGCCGTCACCGAGCCCGTCGGCGCGTTCGACGACGGCGATCTGGAGTTCGCGGAGCTGCTCACGTCGTACGCGACCGCGACCCGCGAGCGGATCCGCTCGGAGACGGCGCTCCGCGCTGCACGCCGCGTGACCGAACAGCTCCACGAGGCGACCGCGGACCTCGCGGCCGCCGACGACGAGGAGACCCTGATCGATCGCGCGATCCGTGCCTCCGAGGAGGTGCTCTCGTTCGACAAGTCGACGATCACGCTCAGGGAGGGGGACAAGCTCGTTCCCAAGGCAGACTCCACGGGCAGCCCGCCCGACAGCTCCCGGCCGATGGACCTCGACGAGGGGGTCGCCGGACGGACGTTTCAGACCGGCGAGTCGCTGCTCGTGGACGACGTCGCGGACGACGACGATGCGGCTCCGGCACGATCGGAGTATCGCTCCGGGCTGTCGATCCCGATCGGCGATCTCGGCGTGTTCCAAGCCGTCGCCACCGTCCCGAACTCGTTCACCCGCGACGACCTCAACCACGCGGAGTTGCTGATGGCACACGTGGCGGTGTCGCTACAGCGCGTTCGCGCACAGGCGGACCTCCGTGCCGAACACGACCGGCTGTCGGCGCTGTTCGAGAACGTCCCCGACGCGGCGCTGTCGTTCGAGCTGGTCGGCGGCGAACCCGTCGTCCGCGAGATCAACTCGGCGTTCGTCGACACGTTCGGCTACGGGGAGGAGGTGATCGGCGAATCGATCGACGAGTACATCGTCCCCGAGAACTCCGAAGCGGAAACACAGGCGGCCGAGTTCAACGAACGGCTCCGCAACGGCGAGAGCCTCCGGACCGAGTGTCGCCGCGGGACGGCGGACGGCATGCGCGATTTCCTGATGTACGTCGTCCCATTGGAGTTGGGCACCGAGAACGTGGGGGGGTACGCCATCTACTCCGACATCACCGAGCGAAAGGAGCGTGAGCGGGCGCTTCGCCGACAGAACGAACGGCTCGACGAGTTCGCGAGCGTCGTCTCACACGACCTCCGCAACCCGCTGTCCGTCGCCGAGGGATACCTCGAACTGGCCCGGGAGACGGGAGACGTCGAACACCTCGCCACCGTTTCGGACGCCGTCGAACGCATGCGTGAACTGGTCGACGACCTGCTCCGGCTCGCCCGTGAGGGCCGCGTCGTCGGCGACACCGAGCCGGTGGACGTGTCGGTCGCCGCCCGCGCGGCGTGGGGAAGCGTCGACACCGGCGACGCGACGCTCGCGGTCGACGATGCCCTCGTGGTCGAGGCCGACGAGGACCGCCTGCGCGAACTGTTCGAGAACCTGTTCCGCAACAGCATCGAGCACGGCGGGGACGCCCCGGCCGTCCGCGTGGAAGCGACGCCCGCGGGGTTCGCCGTCGTCGACGACGGGCCGGGAGTCCGTGAGGGACGCCGGGAGGAGATATTCGAGGTCGGCGTCTCCAGCGTCGAGGACGGCACGGGCTTCGGCTTGGCCATCGTCCGCCGCATCGCCGAGGCCCACGGCTGGTCGGTGACGGTTGCGGACGGCGAGGAGGGGGGTGCGCGGTTCGAGTTCGTCACCGGCGCCGGATAGTCGACTCGGCCGAATCCGTGACTCGCGGTCCGTGACGCGGCGGGGACCGAACGGTCGGAGGGGTGCGGCGGGACCGCGGCTCAGTTCAGCACGAGGAAGCGGTAGTTCAACACCGCGGCGAAGCAGACCCACGCGAGATACGGCACCAAGAGCGCCGCCGCACGGCGGTCGACGCGCGCGAACGCGGCGATCGTGCCCGCGAGCAGGACCGCGAGGACGACGATGATCGCCAGCGCCGCCGCGATCCGTTGGAACGCGAAGAACGTCGGCGTCCACGCGACGTTGAACGCGAACTGGAACACGAACGCGCCGAGCGCGAGGCGGCGCGCGCGCGACGGCTCCGCGCGGACGAGAAGCCACACCGCCGCGCCGGACAGGGAGAACAGCGCCGTCCAGACGACGCCGAACAGCCACGACGGCGGATAGATCGCGGGCTTCGTCAGCGCCGCGAACCACGTCGAGTCGGGTCCACCGATGACAGCGGGGACCGCGCCGACGACGTTGACCGCGAGGATCAGCGCGGCGAGTCCGACGAGCCCGTCGAGGCGATCGTCGAGTGCCGAGATCGGACCGCCGGGGCCGCTGGAGCCGCGAGTCGTCGATGTGCCGGTCATGGACGCCCGTACGTCGCCCGACGGCATAAAACGGAGCGCCGGCGGTTCAGTGGTCGTCGGGATCGACATCGCGGAGAACGCGGGAGAGACGGGAGCCGACTCAGGCCTCGGCGACGACCGATTCGATGCGATCGAGCGCCTCGTCCACGTCGTCGCCGTCCACGTCGAGGTGGGTACACAGCCGGCAGGTGTACTCGCCGAAGGCGCTGAAGGAGACGTCGGCGTCCTTGCAGGCCGCGGACAGCTCCTCCCCGGTCAGGCCGGCGGCCTCACTGTCGACCATCACGATGTTCGTGTCCGGGGCGGGCGCCGACAGTCCCTCGATCTCGGAGAGCCCCTCCGCGAGACGGGCGGCGTTGGCGTGGTCCTCCGCGAGCCGGTCGACGTTCTCCAGCGCGAGCAGACCCGGCGCCGCGATCATCCCCGCCTGCCGCATGGCGCCGCCGAACAGCTTCCGGGTCCGGCGGGCGCGCTGGATGAACTCCGCGGAGCCGGCGAGCACGGAGCCGACCGGGGCGCCGAGCCCCTTCGAGAGGCAGAACATCACGGAGTCGACGTGCTCGGTCATCTCCTCGGGGGCGACGTCGAGCGCGACGCAGGCGTTCAGGAAGCGCGCGCCGTCGAGGTGGACCGGAACGTCCAGCTCGTGGGCGGCCGCCGCCGCCTCGTCGATGTGCCCCTTCGGGACGGCGACGCCGCCGCGGGAGTTGTGGGTGTTCTCCAGACACAGCAGGCCCGTGCCGGGGCGGTGGAGGTCCTCCTCGACGTACCCCTCGCGCACCTGCTCGGGCGTCGGAACGCAGCGGTCGCCGCAGTCGAGGATCCGCGGCTGGACCTGCGAGAGCTGCGGGATGCCGCCCAGCTCCCACTTGTACACGTGCGCCTGCTCGTCGCACAGCAGTTCCTGCCCGCGGTCGGTGTGCGTGCGGATCGCGATCTGGTTGCCCATCGTGCCCGAGGGGACGTACAGCGCGTCCTCGAAGCCGGCGAGATCGGCCGCGCGCGCCTCCAACTCGTTGACCGTCGGATCGTCGGCGTACACGTCGTCGCCGACGGCGGCGTCGCGGGCGGCGTCGCGCATCTCGTCGCTGGGGCGGGTCACCGTGTCCGACCGGAAGTCGATCATGTGCGTCGGGTCGCTCTCATCGGGGAAATACGGTCCGGTCACGGGGCGGGCGCGACACCGCGGCGCCGACCGAAACGACCGCCGTCCGCGACCGACCACCGGGATTGACACTCCGCGGCGGCGAACGCCCGACCGTGCCCTACGCAGCGAACGGAGACGTGAACCTGTACTACGAGATCGACGGCGAGGGCGACGGCCGCGACGTCGACGCCGTCGCGTTCTGCGGCGAGATGGGCTACGGACCGTGGCAGTGGGGCTGGCAGCACGCCGCCGTCGCCGGGCCATATCGGGCGGTCGTCCCCGCGACCCGCGGCACCGCCGACTCCGACGCGCCGCCGGGACCGTACACGGTCGGGCAACTCGCGGAGGACCTGGACGCCGTGCTCGCCGACGCGGGGGTCCGCGCGGCCCACGTCGTCGGCGTCGGCCTCGGCGGGATGGTCGCCCTGCATGCGGCGCTGCACTCCGGCCGCGTGCGGAAGCTCGCGCTCGTCGGCACGCCCGCATACGGCGATGGGATGAACTCCGACTCGCTGTGGGCCGATCCCGCCGACCCGGAGGCGCTGGAGTCGTCGCTGCGGGCGGCCGTGACCGACGAGTTCCTCGAGTACCAGCCGTCCGTCATCCCGCGGATCGTCGAGTGGCGCGCCGCCGAGGACGCCGATCGGGAGGCGTGGGAGGCCGCGCGGTCGGCGGTTCGCGAGTTCGACGTCGCCGATCGGTTGTACGAGGTGTCCAACGAGGCGCTCGTCCTCCACGGCGGCGAGGACGCGGTGTGTCCGCCGGCGAAGGGGGAGGAACTGGCCGAGGGGCTGCCCCGCGGGGAGTTCGTCGAGATCGACGGCGCGGGCCACCTCGCCAACGTGGAGGCGAGCCGGGAGGTGAACGACCGGGTTCTGGCGTTCTTCGAGGGCGACGACTGACGCGTCCCCGTCGGCCACGGCCCGCCCGTCGGCCCCCCGGCCGCGTCCGTCGCGTCCGTGACGCCGGCGGAACTCGGCGGTGGCGCAAACCCTTTGGCCGCGAGCGACACAGCATCGCCAATGACACGCCCTCGGCTCGCGCTACTCAACGCGGCCCACGACGGCGAGAACACCGCCCGGAACTTCCGGCGGGAGCTCGACGCCGACCTCGTCGAGTTCGACGCGAACGCACAGCAACTCCCCGACCACTTCGACTTCGACAACGACGAGGGAACCTCGTCGAGCCGAACGGCGTCGCCGTTCGACGGCGTGGTGATCACCGGCTCGCGCTCCTCGGTGTACTGGGACGAGGAGTGGATCCCGCCGCTGATCGAGTGGACCGCCGAAGCCGCCGAGCGTGGCCTGCCGATCCTCGGCGTCTGTTACGGCCACCAAGTGCTCGCCGAGGCGCTCGGCGGCCGCGTCGGCGGAATGGACGACTTCGAGATCGGGTACAACGAGGTCACCCACCGCGGCGACGACGAACTGTTCGACGGCATCGACCGCGAGTTCACCGTCTTCACCACCCACGGGGACACGGTCGTCGAGCTCCCGCCGGGCGCGGAGCTGATCGCGGAGAACGAGTTCGGCGTGCACGCGTTCCGCAAGGGCAGCTGTTGGGGCGTACAGTTCCACCCCGAGTACGACATCGAGACCGCCGAGACGGTGAGCGAGGGGAAACGCGATCGCATCGGCGACGACCGGGTCGACGAGGTGCTCTCGGGGATCACCCCCGAGCGGTACGAGGCCGCCTGCGAGGCGAAGACGCTGTTCGACAACTTCACCGCCCACTGTCGCCGCGTCCGCGACGCGGAGTCGAGCGCCGGCGTCGAGGCGTGAGGCCGCATCGGTCCGCGGTCGCCCCGTCGAAACCCCTATGGCCCGCAGCGTCGCATCGGCGAGCATGGCAGTTGTCGACACGCTGATCGACGCCGTCGCCGCGAACCCCGGGTTGACGATCATCCTCGTGGTTCTGCTCGCGCTGGTGTTCGGCGCGTACCTGTTCATCCGCCGGATCGTCGTCAACGTCGCCGAGGGGTACGATCAGGGGCGACAGTGAACGCTCCCGCGTCGGCCCGGAGTCCGACCCCCCGACGCCGGACCCAACAACGACTTACCCGCGGGGCCTGACGCCCGGGTATGGTCGCAGCCGGCACCCTCGCTACGCTCCTCGTCGCTGCCCTCGCATCGCTGTTCATGGCGTGGGCCATCGGCGCCGGATCGTCGGGATCGACTCCGTTCGCTCCCGCCGTCGGCGCCAACGCCATCTCCGTGATGCGTGCCGGCCTGATCGTCGGAGTGCTCGGGTTCCTCGGAGCCGTGCTTCAGGGCGCGAACGTCACCGAGGCCGTGGGCAACGACCTCGTCGTCGGGGTGTCGATCACCGCCACGGCCGCCATCGTCGGACTGATCACCGCCGCAGTGCTCGTCGCGATCGGCGTGTTCGCGGGCTACCCCATCGCCACCGCGTTCACCGTCACCGGCGCCGTCGTCGGCGTCGGTCTCGCGCTCGGGGGCGACCCCGCGTGGGGGAAGTACCGCGAGATCGTGGCGCTGTGGGTCGCGACGCCGTTCATCGGCGGCGGCATCGCCTACGCCACGGCGCGACTCCTGCGCGCGGACCGCGTTCCCGAGCGCGTCGCCGTGCCGACGCTCGCCGGCCTCGTTTCCGCCCTCGTCGCCAACATCGGCTTCACCGTGCTCGGCCCGCCGGGCGTGCAGCGCTCGCTGGCTGGCGCCGCCGCCGCCGCGCTCCCCGCCGTCGGCGTCGCCGGCGTCGATCTCGGGAGGATCGTCGTCACGGTGGCGTTCGCAGTCCTCGTCGCGCTCGCGCTGTTTCGCGACATGACCCTCGACGAGGCGCGCGGCCAGCGGCACTTCCTGCTCGCGCTCGGCGGACTCGTCGCCTTCTCCGCCGGCGGATCGCAAGTCGGCCTCGCGATCGGCCCGCTCGTCCCGCTTATCGGCGGGGAGGACGCGGCCGTGCAGATCCCACTGATCGCCGTGCTCGTCGGCGGAGGGGTGGGGCTGCTCGCGGGGTCGTGGACGGGCGCCCCGCGGATGATCAAAGCGCTCGCGCAGGACTACTCATCGCTGGGGCCGCGCCGCTCGATCGCCGCGCTCATTCCCAGTTTCGCCATCGCCCAGACCGCCGTCGCGTTCGGCATCCCCGTCTCGTTCAACGAGATCATCGTCTCCGCGATCATCGGGTCGGGGTACGCCGCCGGCGGCGCCGGCGTGAGCACGCGGAAGATGGCCTACACCGTGCTGGCGTGGGTCGGATCGCTGGCGCTCGCGCTCGGGATCGGCTACGGCGCGTTCACCGCGGTCGACGCGGTGGTGTGAGAGCGGGGTCCCGGGACTCGTGTCGATGCGGGCCCGCGCAGTCTCGTAGTCGTCGCGATCGATGAACGACCGGCCCGGAGGTCGACGACGGCTCACTCGGCGAACTCGACGCCGGTGATGTCGAACCGTGCTCCGCCGTCGGCGCTTTCGGTTATCTCGACCGACCAGTCGTGTGCAGTCGCGACCTCCTCGACGATGTTGAGGCCGAACCCGGTTCCGCCGTCAACGGTCGTGTAGCCGGTCTCGAAAACCGCCTCCCGTTCATCGGTCGGGATACCGAGCCCGTCGTCCGCGACGTAGAAGCCGCCGTCTCGGGTCCCGACGGTGACGGTGGTCCGCTCGCCGCCGTGTTCGATCGCGTTCCGAAAGAGGTTCTCGAAGAGTTGCTGGAGCCGCGACCGATCGGCGACGACGACGCTTCGGTCGGGGTAGACGACCTCCGCCGTTCCCGTCGAAACGGAGTTCCACGCGGCCTCGGCCACGTCGGCGACGGAGGCCGGTTCGGTGTCGCCGATACCGTCGCCGCTCTTAGCGAGCGTGAGCAACTCCGTGATCAGCGTGTCCATTCGGTCAAGCGAGTTGATCGCGAGGGCGAGCTCGTTCCGGTCGATGTCCTCCGTGAGGAGGTCGAGATAGCCCTGCGCGATGTTGAGCGGATTGCGGAGGTCGTGTGAAACCACCCTGGCGAAGTCGTCGAGCCGCTCGTTTTGACGCCTGATCTCGCGTTCCCGTTCCTTCCGCTCGGAGATGTCCTTGATCGTTCCGAAGTGGTACGCCGTCCCGTCGAATAGCCGTCGCGTGGTGATCGTGTCGACCGGGACGACCGTCCCGTTGTACTCGTGCTCCGTCTCCGTGCTCCGGGTTTCGCCGTCCTCGAACGACTCCCAGTAGCGGTCGAACTGCTCCGCGTCGATCCGCGGGACGATCTCCCAGAGCGGTGTGCCCACCAGCTCCGTCGGATCGACACCGAAGAAGTCGGCGTACGCCTCGTTGACGTAGACGTACGTGCCCTCGCCGCCGTAGACGGCGACGCCAACGCCGACCGTCTCGACGAGCTCGGTGAAAAACAGCGGGGAGAGGTCCCCACCCGACTCGAGGTCCATCGTGTGACTCGTTCGCGCTCGGCAAGTAAGTCCTTGCCCTCGCCGGAAACGGGTCGTTCGAACGAACGAGACCGTACGGACGCGCCACACCCGGAACGAGGCCGTCGGGCGGGAGTCGTCGGCGAGAGCGTCGTCGACCGGTCAGTTCTCGATTTCCGCCTCGTCGCCTTCCTGCTCGTCCGTCTGGAAGTACTCGTCGGTGACGGTGACGCGGGCGCGCATGATCCGGGTGTTGTCGACTTCCTCGATGCGGATCTTCACGCCCTCGTAGTCGATCTCCTCGCCCTCCTCGACGAGGCGACCCGCGCGGTTGAACACGAAGCCGGCGAGCGTCTCGAACTCCTGCCCCTCCGGAAGTTCGATGTCGAGCACCTCGTTCACCTCGTCGATGTTCACCTCGCCGCGCACGAGGACGGTGTTGTCCTCGACGAACTCGAACGGCTCCTCCTCGTCCCCCTCGAGGATCTCTCCGACGATCTCCTCGACCATGTCCTCCAGGGTGAGGATCCCCTCGGTGGTGCCGAACTCGTCGATGACGACGACCATCTGCATTCGGGTGTCCTGCATCTCCTCGAGCAGTTCGTCGGCGTTCTTCGACTCGGGAACGTGCAGCGTCGGCTGCACGACGCTCGCGAGGTCGTTCTCCCCCTCGCCGTAGTAGCGCGCGCGAACGAGGTCGCGGATGTTCACGACGCCGATGATGTTGTCGAGGTTGCCCTCGTACACCGGGACGCGCTCGTGGTCCGCCTGCACGCACGTCTCGATCGCCTCGTCGATGGAGGCGTCCTTCGGCACCGCGTTCACGTCGAGCCGGGGGGTCATCACCTCCTTCGCGATCGTCTGGTTGAACCGGAAGATGCGGTCGAGCATCTCCCGCTCCTCCTCCTCGATGACGCCCTCGCGCTCCCCCGTCTGGATCATGTTCTGGATCTCGTCGCGGGTGACGTACGAGGTCTCGATGGCCGACCGGCCGCCGGTGACCTTGTTGATGACGCGTGTGAGGTAGTCGAAGACGACGATGAGCGGGAACAGAACGATCTCGGATATCTGTAGCGGGCGGGCGATCCGCAGCGCCCACGACTCGGTGTTCTCGACGGCGTAGCTCTTGGGGGCGGACTCGCCGAACAGGAGGACGAGCGCGGTGATCCCGAACGTCGCCGCGATGACGGCCTCGCCCTGGCTCATGTAGATGGCGAACAGCCCGGTCGCGATGGAGGACATCGCGATGTTGACGATGTTGTTTCCGACGAGGATCGTCACGAGCAGGCGGTGCGGGTCGTTCTTCAGTTCCTTGACCGCGTCGGCGCCGAGACGGTTGTCCTCGACGAGCTGTTCGACCCGGTGGCTGGCCAGCGAGAACATCGCGATCTCCGAGGAGGAGAAGAACGCGGAGAGGCCGATGAGCACGACGATCGCGACGACGCCGCCGACGGTGATCGTGGTGTCGTTGATCGGCACGGCGTTCGTGAGTCCGCCGAGTTGCGCGGGCGCGACTACTGGAGCGAGTACCGGCGACAAACCCATGCGATACGAGCGCTTGACGGCCCCCCGAATTAAGCGTTGTCCTCGGGTGACGCCGTCGTCCGATCTCGGTCAGTCCGCCCGCCTCACGGAGACACCGCCGCGTCGTGAACGCGCGACGGCACGGTGCGCCGAGTGCCGCGGGCGAAGACGTTACCAGACTCGCTGTCGTAGCCGTGGTCATGACAACGCCCGAGATCACGCTGTACCGGCTGCAGGCGTGTCCCTACTGCGAGCGAGTCGTCCGCAAGCTCAAGCAGTACGAGCTGGACTACGAGTCCAGGTTCGTCGAGCCGATGCACTCCGACCGGAACGCGGTCGCACGACTCACCGGCAAGCGCTCGGTGCCCGCGATCCGCGACGAGAACACCGGCGTGACGATGTCCGAGTCCGGAAACATCGTCGAGTACCTCGACAACACCTACGGCGACGGCGCGGCGGGGGGTGCCTGAATGGTCGACTTCGACGTCGTCGAGCTCCCGGAGACGGACCACGTCGCCGTCGGCGAGGAGGCGCCCGACTTCACCCGCCCGCTCGTCGGCGACGAGTACTGGAGCGACACCGCGCTGTCGGACCTTGACGGGCCGGTCGCGCTCGTGTTCTTCCCGATGGACGGCGCGTTCCCCGCGACGTACGTCTGGAACGAGATCCGCGACCGCGAGTGGGGGAGTTCCAGCGACCTCACCGTCGTGGGCGTCTCCATCTCGACCCCGTACGAGCACAAGACGTTCATTGCGGAGCGCGGGATGGACTACGAGTTATTCTCGGACCCCTCGGCCGAGGTCGGCGAACAGTACGGCGTCGTCCACGACCTCGACGGAATGCCGGGGGTCCGGGAGCACCGACCCGCGGTGTTCCTCCTGGACGAGGACCACGTCGTCGAGTACGCGTGGGTCGCCGCCGAGTGGCCGGACTTCCCGGACTACGACGAGATCGAAGCGCACATCGAACGCCCGTAAGCAGCGCCCATGAACGCCGACGGATCGAATCACGAGCCGACTCACGAGCTGACGGACGACGAGATCGAGCGCGCGGCCGAGGCGGTCCGCGCGGGCGAGACTGTCGTCTATCCCACCGAGACCGTATACGGCCTCGGCGCCGACGCGACCGATCCGGCCGCCGTCGAACGCGTGTACGAACTGAAGGACCGCCCGCGCGAGAAGCCGCTGTCCGTCGGGTTCGGGAGCGTCGAGGCGGCGCTGTCGCTGGTACCCGCGAGCGACCGCGCCGCCCGCTTCGCGCGGGCGTTCCTTCCCGGCCCCGTGACCGTCGTCGTCGATCGCGGCGACGCGTTGGCGGCGGAGCTCACCGACGGCGAGCCGCGGGTCGGGATCCGCGTGCCTGATCACGGGACTGCGCGAGCCCTCGCGGACGCCGCCGGCCCGATCACCGCGACGAGCGCGAACCGCTCGGGCGCCGGGAGCGTCCGCCGGGTCGCCGACCTCGACCCCCGAATTCGCGACGGCTGCGCGGCGGTGCTCGACGGCGGCGAGACGCCCGGCGGCGAGAGCACCGTCGTCGACCCCGATCGCGGCGTCATCCATCGCGCGGGACCGCTGGCCGACGAGATCCGCGGGTGGCTGGCGAGCCGGCCCTGAGCCGAGCGGTTCGCTGCCCCACGCCTACAGGCCGATCAGACTCCGCAGGCTCCGCGTTTTCACCCCGCAGTTCGTTCGATGACGACACTCCCGACACTTCGGGCTACCGGACAGCCGTGCCGGCGGGCCGTCCATGTCCCGAACCGACCGAAGCACTCGCCGGTAGGCCCCGGATCTGCGCACGGACAGCGACACGTCCCTGACGGCGCCGTGGGTCGGGTACTCGACGAGCGCCCGCCGGACCCGTCGCCCCTCCTGCCACGAGAGCGCGTGCATCGCGGCGACCGCCTTCACCGACTGCGGTTCCCAGACGCCCCGCCCGGGCGGTTCGCCCGGCGAGACGATCACCGGAACCGGCGGATCCCCGGTTGGATTCCCGTCCTCGTCGCGCGACGCGTCCGCACCGATAGCGCCGAGCACCTTGTGCGCGACACCGCGGGCGTCCTTCCCGTCGAGGAGAACGCGGGTGTCGGTCGGCCTCGACAGCGACTCCCAGTCCGACCGCTCGGCCAGTCGGTCGAGCGCCGTGCGGTACTCAGTCGGCCGGCGATCGATCGGCTCGGCCGCCAGGTCCGCGTCGTCCATCGCACGGAGTTCCGGGTAGCGAAACGCGAGGTCGATCCGGGCGGTCGCCTCCGGCGGGGGATCGCGGTCGTCCTCGCGGCGGTCGTAGTACAGTTGCCGCGGGCAGTACGTCGCCGTCGCGAGGTCGGTGAACGTCGCCTTCTCCGAGGGCACGTGGGTGCTGGTGCCGGGTTCGTATTTGAACGTTCGCCGTGTCGCGGTCATGGTGCTGGGCGGACGCGGTGCGGTCGCGGAGGCGGTACGGTCGCGGAATCACCAGCAGTCGTATCGCGAGCGAGTCGGCCGAAGGCCGACGAGCGAGCGGCCCTTTTGTCATGAACGGGTTTTCATCGGGGGGTTCCCGCAGCGAGCGCCGCAGGCGCGAGCGAGGAAACCCCCCGATAGAAAAGCGGTTCCTCAGAAGGAAACGTTCGTCTCGATGTCCTCGGCGGCCTCCCTGAGCCCGTCCTCGCGGGCGTCCTCGGTGTGGCCGCCCCTGAGGTCCTGCTCCGCGAGCAGTTCGGCGAACTCGTCGCGGAAGCGGTCGTTCGCCCGCGTCGACCGAACGTCCGCGGCGGCGACCTCGGAGTAGTGGGCGACGAGTTCCTCGTCGGCGTCCAACGCGGCCGCGCGCTCGGCGAGCGGGGCGTCGTCGACGACCAGCGAGCGGAGACGCGAGAGATCGAACGGCGCCTCGCGGTCCGACTCGCGCACGAGGTGGAGGTCCATCCGGGCGTCGAACACCGCGTCCTCGGAGACGCCCAGATCGTCGGCGATCGCGGCGTCGTCGAGGTCTTCGAAGTACAGCCGGACGACCCGAACGAGGTCGTCGTCGGAGCAGCCGGAGTCGAACTCGTAGCGCTCGCGCATCCGCGCGACGAGGTCCGAGACGCGCTCGGCGGCGTCGCTCTCGCCCGCGAGCGAGCCGTGTCCCTCCTCCTGACGCTCGGTGACGGTGTCGCCGCCCGTCGTGTCGAGGAAGATCTCGCGGAGTTCCTCCGTCTTCTCGTCCATCGGATGGAGCCGAGGCCGTCGCCGGACAAAAGGCTGTTGCCGGCGACGACGACCGTCGTCGCGGACCTTCACGCACGATGGTGTGGGAAGATTTAATCGGGGGCGGCGACGCGCTAACGACATGCAAGCCGACGTGACGCGCGAGACCTTCTGGACGATCAGTCCCGTCGGGAAGGCCGCGTTCTACTACCTCGCCGCGGTCGCGATCGCGGTGTTCCTCTACGGGACGTACGCGCGGTTCGCGCGCTACGCCGCCGGCGAGGACGACTGGTTCGATCGTCTCGACGACCTGCCGGGGCGGGTGCTGCGGGCCGCGCGGATCGTGGCGTCGAACCGGGGGCAGTTCGACCGCGACCTGTACGCCGGCGTGATGCACGCGTTCATCCTGTGGGGTTTTCTCACGCTCCTCATCGGGACGACCATCCTCGGCATCGACCTCGACTTCTGGCGGCCCGTCACCGGCGAGTCGTTCTTCGTCGGCGACTTCTACCTCTCGTACTCGTTCGTGATGGACGCGATGGGACTGCTGTTCGTCGTCGGCGTCGGCATGGCCATCTACCGGCGCTACACCGAGCGCGAGGGTCGCCTGTGGGGCAAGCACACCTCCTTGGAGGACGACGCCTTCGTCTGGACGCTGTTGGCGCTCGGCGTCGGCGGTTACGTGCTCGAGGCGTTCCGCATCATCGGCTCCGCCGAGTTCGTCGCGTTCGAACGCGTGTCGTTCGTCGGCTACTTCCTCGCCGGCGTGTTCGCGGAGGCGGGAGTCACCGCCGGGATGGCCGAGGCGCTGTACACCGTCACGTGGTGGAGTCACTCGCTGCTGGCGTTCGCGTTCATCGCGCTCATTCCGTACGCGAAGCCGTTCCACATGATCTCCTCGTTCGCGAACGTCGTCACCCGCGACGAGAAGGCAGGCGTCCGGCTCCCGGGCGTCCCTGAGGACGCCGGTCCCGACGAGATCGGCTACGGGTCGATCGAGGACTTCTCGTGGCGCCACATCCTCGACCACGACGCCTGTACGAAGTGCGGCCGCTGTTCCTCGGTGTGCCCGGCGAACGCCTCCGGCCGGAACCTCGACCCGCGCGACGTGATACTCGACCTCAAGAGCTACCGCCAGTCGCTGGATGCGGGCGAAACCGAGGAGATCGAGATCGTCGCGGACGGCGGCGACTCCGTGATCGCCGCCGAGTCGATGGAGTCGTGCATGTCCTGTATGGCCTGCATGGACGCCTGCCCCGTCGATATCGAGCACGTCTCGGAGTTCACGCAGATGAACCGCCGGCTCACCGAGACGGGCCAGATGGACGAGATGGTGCAGGACGCGATGATGAACGTGTTCCAGAACGGCAACACGTTCGGCGATCCCGCCCGTAAGCGGCCGGACTGGACGGACGACCTCGACTTCGAGGTGCCCGACGCCCGCGAGGAGGACGTGGAGTTCCTCTGGTACGTCGGCGAGTACCCCAGCTACGACGAGCGCAACCAGCGCGTCGCCCGGTCGCTGGCGACGCTGTTCGAGCGCGCGAACGTCTCCTACGGCATCCTCTACGAGGACGAACAGCACGACGGCAACGACGTGCGCCGCGTCGGCGAGGAGGGTCTCTTCGAGATGCTCGTCGAGGACAACGCCGAGGCGTTCGAGTCGGCGACGTTCGAGAAGGTGGTCACCACCGACCCGCACTCGATGAACACCTTCCGCAACGAGTACCCCGAGGTGTCGGAGTTCGACGACCCCGTCTTCCACTACACCGAGGTCGTCGAGAACCTCGTGGAGCAGGGTCGCCTCGGGCTGGACGGAACGGAACTCGACTACACCGCGACGTACCACGACCCGTGTCACCTCGGCCGGATGAACGACGTGTACGAGGCGCCCCGCGACCTGATCCGCGCGACGGGCGTGGATCTGTACGAGATGCCGCGCAATCGCGCGGACTCCTTCTGCTGCGGCGGCGGCGGCGGCGGGCTCTGGATGGACCACGAGGAGGAGACGAAACCCAGCGAGGAGCGCCTGCGCGAGGCGCTGGAGGACACCGACGCCGGGAGCGAGGTGGAGAAGTTCGTCGTCGCCTGTCCCATGTGCGGGACGATGTACGAGGACGGCCGCAAGACGGGGAACTTCGAGGACGACATCGAGATCGTCGACATCGCCGAGCTCCTGTGTGAGGCGCTGGCGGCGAAGGACGGCGTCGCCGTCGACGCGCCGGCGGACGCGGACGCCGACGGGGACGCGTCGCCGACGGCGGCGGACTGAGTACGGGCCGTACGGGAGCTCGGCGAGTCAGCCGAGTTCCGCGACGACCGTCTCGATCTCCGTGTAGCAGTCGGCGAGGTTGCCGACGGTTCGACCCCTCCCGATTTCCGCCGAGTCAGTGTTCTGGACGATCGGAGTCGCGTGGGCGACGTCGTTTCGGAGATCGGTGATCTCCCCGAGACGCGAACTCGCGTGGTGGGCGCTGTCGTAGCCGCACGCCGCCCAACACCGCTCTACGTCGGTGACGGCGGCAACGAGGGTCGAGAACTGCGCGTAGTGGATCCGGTCTAGTTCGACGTTCGCCCGTTTCGCCGTCCGGTGTCTGTCGTCGACGTCCTCGATGACCGCCGGGGGGATGGTGAGCGAGTCCAGCGTCACGTCCGCTTCGACCAACAGGCGACGCAGCCGCCGTTCGAGAACGCTGATCCGCGAGAAGAGGTGGAGCCGCGAGACGTCCGCGTTGAGATCCGCTCTGGTTACGATTCCCGTGACGCCGTGGCGACCGCCAAGGAAGTACACCGACTGGTCCCGCAACGCGTCGACGACGGACGCGTAGGGAGCGTCCGCGCTGAGTGTGTCGGTGAGCGTGATCGGCGAAGCGACGTCGCGCACCTCAGTCTCCGGGTCAGCGTTGTGGAGGGCTGCCAGCGTGACGAACCGGGTCGGGCCGTCGTCCGCAACCGGTGCGGCGTCGAACCCGTCGCGTTCGAGTCGGCCGGCGGCGTGTTCGGCGGTGCGGTCCGCGGAGATCGTCTCGACCGGCGTCGTCGCCACCTGACTCGCCGGGCATGCCGTCTGGGTCTCGGACACGGCGAGATCGGACGGACGCGATAGAGAAGCCACTTTTCAATACTGTGGAGAATATTTATTGTCTATTAGATGCATTGTAGGCATATGGCGACGACGATAACCAGGTCTGCAGCGTCACCGCTGTTTCCGGTCGGATCGACCACGGGGACGACGTACACGGATCGTGACGCGGAACGCCGACTGACCGGCGTCCAGGACGACGCCGTCGTGACCGTCACTCCCGACAGCATGGCGAGCGGCTACGCGCTCAACGCTCACGAGCTGACGCTCGTCGTGGTCGAGACGCTCCCCGACGCGACCCGAAAGCAGGTGTCTGCGGCCAGTGGCCTCGATCTGAGTGAGTATCGGTACGTCCGGATCGGTCGAACGAACCGAAGCGGCAGAAACAGGTCGCTCGCCGAGTTCTGACCCGGCTGTACGGCGGAGCGATCCCGGTTACGACCGCGAGGCGTCCACGTCGATGGCGTCGACCGGGCAGATGTCCACACAGAGCATGCAGTCGATACACTGGTCCTCGCGGGTCGGCTCGACCTTCCGCTCGCTCTCGGGGTGGTCGGGAGTGTCGACCCAGTCGAACACGTCGACCGGGCAGTTCTCCAAACACGCGCCGTCGGCGATACAGATGTCGTAGTCGACGGCGACGTGGGCGCCGTGGATGCCGAGCTTCTCCGGCGGGTCCACCGGCCCCCACACGTCGAGACCGTTCTCCTCGCCGACGTGCTCGCGGTTGTCGTCGAAGTTCGGATCGATTCCCATTGCCGGTGCTTACCGCGACAGGTACAAAAACGGCGGCATCCGGGCCCCCCGGGAGTACCAGCGAGCGGAGTCGCTGCGGGCGATACGATTACGGTCGACGCGGCCGACTTCCCGGCGTGAACCGCGTCAACGCCGACGACCTCGAGTGGGAGGAGACCGACCGCGGCGAGTCGGTCGGTTGGCGCCGCAGGAAGCTGGCCGCGGCAGCCGGCGGCGAGGATCTGGGCTGTAGCCTGTATGAGCTCCCGGCTGGCAAGCGCGCGTGGCCGTACCACTACCACGCGGGCAACGAGGAGGCGCTGTACGTCCTCTCGGGGGAGGGCACCCTGCGCCACGCGGACGGCGAGATCGCCCTCCGCGCGGGCGACTACGTCGCGCTCCCCGCCGGCGAGGACGGCGCCCACCGGGTGATCAACGACTCCGAGCGGTCGCTTCGCTACCTCGCGATGTCGACGATGCGCGACCCGGAGGTGCTCGTGTACCCCGACTCGGACAAGGTGGGCGCGATGGCGGGCGCGGCGCCCGGCGGAGCCGACGAGCGCGACGTGGACGCGTACTTCCGCCGCGACGACGCGGTCGACTACTGGGACGGCGAGACGGAATAGCGGGACGGGCGAGGGCGGGCCCCCCGAAGCCACATATCCGACGAGCCCGTAGGATCGGGTATGTCCGTCCCCCGCCTCGTGTACGACGACGACTGCGGGTTCTGCACGTTCGCCGTCTCGCACGCGCTGGAGTTGGGTGAGTTCGAGGCCGTGGGCTTCTCGGAGTTGGCCGAGGACGGCGACCTCCGGGCGCGTCTGCCCGACGACTACGAGGAGTGTATACATCTGGTCACCGACACCGCGGTGTACTCCTGCGGCGAGGCGCTCGAACAGGTCACGAAGCGCACCGGCGCCGCGGGTTGGTGGCTCACCGCGGCCGCGAAGGGGCTGCCAAAGTATCCGGAGGCCCGCGAGACGCTCTATCACTGGGCCGCCGATCGACGGGCGCTGTGGGGGAAGTTCGCGCGGCGCGACTCGCTGTCGAACGGGAACGGATCGACGTAGCGGGTCACGCGCCCGGGGCGGGCGGAGCGGCGGTCCGTCGCAGCGCCGCCTGCCCGGGTGCCAGATCCCGCGGGGGTGCGCGCCGGAGGTACGCCTCGAGCGCCCGACGAATGGTCTCGATCTCCTCTGGATCGAACCGCTCGCGCCCGCGTTCGATCGCCGTCAGCGCGTCGAGTTCGGGGTATCCATCCGAGGAATCGCCCGCTTCGACCGCGGTGCGAACCCGGTCGAGGAGCGCGACGTGGACCACCCACGCCTCCTCGCGGGAGAACGTGAGCGTCCACCATCCGCCCTCGACTGGTTCGGCCATCTCGGTTGGCGCCTCAGGGTCTACCTACTTAGCTATGATCATGGTTATCACGCCGTCAGTACGGCGGAAACGGGATCGACTCCCTCGACGGCGTCGCGGCGCCGCGGACCCGACCGACACGACCGGGTGACGTGAGCGGTAAGCCGGTGACTATCGGCATTCGACCGCGATCTGCCGGGTCGCGCGCGCCGGCGCGTCGCCGGTCTTCGAGGCGACTGTGTCGCCTCGCTGCGAGAAGGCCGAGGGGCCGGTCGCTGACCGTGATCCCGGCGGGTTCCGTGACGCCGTGGTCGTCACGAAAAGGCCGCGATCCCGGTCAGATCCTCCCCGAGGATGAGCGAGTGGATGTCGTGGGTTCCCTCGTAGGTGTACACCGTCTCGAGGTTGCTCATGTGTCGCATCGGCGAGTAGTCGGTCGTGATCCCGTTGCCGCCGAGCATCTCGCGGGCCACGCGCGCCTGATCGCGGGCCATCCGGACGTTGTTGCGCTTGGCCATCGACACCTGCTGGGCCCGCAGGTCGCCGCGCTCCTTCAGGTCCGCCAGCCGATACGCGAGCAGTTGTGCGAGGGTGATCTGCGTCGCCATCTCCGCGAGCTTCTCCTGTTGGATCTGGAAGCGGGCGATGGGACCGCCGAACTGCTCGCGGTCGGTCTGATACTCGCGGGCCGTCTCGAAACAGTCGCGGGCGGCGCCGACGGCGCCCCACGCGATACCGTACCGTGCCTGCGTGAGACACGACAGCGGCCCCTTCATGCCCTCGACTTCCGGCAGGACGTTCCCCTCGGGCACGCGCACGTCGTCGAGGACGATCCCCCCGGTGACCGAGGCGCGCATCGAGAGCTTCTCCTCGATCTTCGGGGTCTCGACGCCGTCGCGGTCGGTCTCGACGAGGAAGCCACGGACTGGCGAGCCCTCCTCGGAGGTGAGCTTCGCCCAGACCACCGCCACATCGGCGATGGGGGAGTTGGTGATCCACGTCTTCTCGCCGTTCAGGACGAACCCGTCGGCGTCGCGCTCGGCGCGCGTCTCCATTCCCGAGGGGTTCGAGCCGTGCTCCGGCTCGGTCAGCCCGAAGCAGCCGACCGCCTCCCCCTGCCCGAGCGCGGGGAGCCACTCCTCCCGCTGTGCCTCGCTGCCGAACGCGTGGATCGGGTACATCACGAGCGCCCCCTGCACGCTTGCCATCGAGCGCAGCCCGGAGTCACACGCCTCCAACTCCTGCATCAGCAGGCCGTACGCGCGTTCGGAGACGTTCGGGGAGCCGTACCCCTCCAGGTTCGGCGCGTAGAATCCCAGCTCTCCCATCTCGGGAATGAGTTCCGTGGGGAAGGTCCCGGCCTCGTAGTGGTCGGCGATGTCGGGGGCGACCTCCTCGGCGACGAACTCCCGGGCCGTGTCCCGGATCAGTTTCTCCTCGGCAGAGAGGTCCGCCTCCAGACCGACGTAATCGAGCATACGAGGACTCGGTGACACGTCGACAAAGGGGTGTCGGGATCTGCCGGATCCTTCGTGAGGGACGCGGTCGTGATCGCGTGGCACGGAAGGCTTACCAACTCCACCGCGAAAGAGGAACGACGAATGGCCGACATGCCCTCCTCCATCCCGGGGATCGGCGGGCCGTGGTCCCGCGGCGACGACGACGACCGCGACCCGCGGGTGATCGGCGTCGACGGCGACGACGCCGACGCCGTCCTCGCGGCGCTGTCGTCGGACACCGCCCGCGCGATCCTCTCCGCCCTCCACGACAGCCCCGGCCCCGCCAGCGACGTGGCCGACCGCGTCGACACGTCGCTGCAGAACACCCAGTACCACCTGAAGCGCCTGCGCGAGGCGGGCGTCGTCGAGGTGGTCGACACCGCCTACTCCCAGAAGGGACGGGAGATGGACGTGTACGCCCCCGCCGACGGACCGCTCGTGCTCGTGGCCGGTCCCGAGTCCGAGGCGTCGGGGATCCGCGCGACGCTCAGTCGCCTGCTCGGCGGGATCGGCGCCGTCGGTCTCGGCGCCGTCGTCGTCGAGACCGCCCTCGACGGCCCGTTCGCCCCCACGATCGGGTTCGGCTCGGCCGGCGGCGCGGACGGCGGGGAGGGCGGCGCGGGCGGCGACGGTGCCGACGTGAGCGTGGAGTCGACGAACACGACGGCCACCGAGGCCGCCGACGACGCCGCGACGGCGACGCCGACCGAGACCTCGGGCGACAGCGGGATGGGTATCCAGGAGGTGACCGAGACCGCCGCGGAGACGGCGACGCCCACGCCCGCGCCGACGCCCGACTCGACCGCGACCGAACTGGCGCGCGAGACGACGTACGCCGTCGCCGGCGACGCCGGACCGACGCTGATCGACCAGCTCGTCGCCTCGCCGGGGTTCCTGTTCCTGTGTGGCGGGCTGCTCGCGCTCGCGGTCGTCGCGGTCGTCGCCCGCCGGCGCGGTGACTAAAAACGGCGTTTGACCATAGGGAAAGTACTTGACACGAGGGCCGGTATGAACTGGTACCGGTTCCCGGTGGCGCGCCGGCCCTCCGTTCGCGGTCCCCCAATCGGCCCTCCGACCGCCGCGCCCGAGTCGCCACCAGCCACCGTCTCCCCCGACACCCCCCCTCCCCCGACCGGGTGCGCGGGCGGCCGGCGGCCCGGGAACCCGGTCCCCGTTGACGCGACCCGCACGAACGAGACGCTTCCGTCGCGTACACCGCTACCGTTCCGACGCGAGGTACGACCGTCTCGATCCGTGCGAGTTCACGGCGAGCGTACCGGGACGGAGAACCGCTCGAACACCTCGCCGTCGGGGGTCACGAGTTCCCCGGAGAGCCCCTCGTCCGTCCGCGTCACCTCGGCGTGTGCCGGGCGGTTTCCCCTGGGCTGGGCGTGGCTGCCCGGATTGAGCAGCGGTATCGCCCCGGAGTCGTCGAACTCGGGACGGTGGCTGTGGCCGAAGACGACGAGGTCGGCGTCGCGCTCGCGGCCGAACATGACGAGCCCGGTCGCGCCGCTTCGCGACCGGTGTCGCACCGCGACGGTCGCGCCCTCGTAGCCGACGACGCGCTCGCGCGGGAGCCGCTCGCACAGCGCGGCGTCGTCGTTGTTGCCGGTGACGCCGTACACCGTCGATGCCTCGCGCCGAAGGTCGTCGAGCACCGCCTCGCGGTAGAAGTCGCCCGCGTGGATCACGGCGTCGGCCTCCCGGACCGCGTCGAGGGTCCGCCCTCGGAGGCGGTGGCCGTCGGTGGCGTGCGTGTCGGAGAGGATCGCGAGCATACCGACGGATCGGGGCGACCGGTACTAACGGTTCGGGAGCCCGTCATCGGCGCCGCCATCGATGGGGCGGCGTCGCGACGAGACGACGCCGGTGCTGCCCGAAGAGCTGTCAGTCGCGCTTCAGGGGGTTGATTACGGTCGACGGCGACTGGCCGACAATGGCTGGAGGAAGCAGATCGGTCGTCATCGCCGCGCTGATCGCCAACGGCGCCATCGCGGTGCTGAAGTTCTTCGGCTTCCTGCTCACCGGGTCGCCGTCGATGCTCTCGGAGACGTACCACTCGGTCTCCGACACCGGGAACCAGGTGTTCCTCCTCATCGGGATCCGCTACTCCGAGAAGGCCGCGAACCGCGCCCACCCGTTCGGCTACGGGAAGGCACAGTTCTTCTACGCGTTCCTCGTCTCGGTCCTGCTGTTCGGCATCGCCGGCTGGGAGTCGCTGAACCACGGGTACGAGGCGATCATGCACCCGACACACGGCGGCGAGCGGGCGGACGTGATCCTCGCGGGGATCAACTTCACCGAGTTGGTGCCGGTCGACCCGTTCTGGATCAACGTCGCCGTCCTCGTGGGGGCCATCCTGTTCGAGACGTACGCGTTCGTGAAGGCCCGGGCGGAGCTGAACCGGCAGATCGACACGTACGGCTGGTCCGGGATCCGCGAGGCGTTCTCGAAGACCAGCGACGTGACGACGCTCACCGCCTTCACCGAGGACGCCATCGCGCTGGGCGGCGCGGCCATCGCGCTCGTCGGCATCTCGCTGGCGCGGTTCCTGGAGATGCCGATCTTCGACGCGATCGCCTCGGTCGTCATCGGTGCGCTCCTGATGTTCTTCGCGGTCGCGCTGGCGTGGGAGAACAAACGGCTCATCCTCGGCGAGTCGCTGCCGGCGGACGTGGAAGCCGAGCTCAGGGCCGCGATCGTCGAACACGACGGCGTCGTCCACATCGACGGCTTCCGCACGGTGTTCGTCGGCCCCGGCGAGGTGCTCGTCACCGCCGACGTGAGCTTCGACGGCGGCAACGACACCGACGGGATCGACGGGGACATCACACGGATCGAGGAACGGCTCCGCGAGATCGACGGCCGCGTCGCGATGGTCTACATCGAGCCGGAGACGTGAGGCTGTCGGGGACGCCTACTCGTTCGCCAGCGCCAACGACGCCAACAGCGCCTCCAACTGCACCTGCTCGTTGGCGCCCTCGGTGATGCGGAAGTCGGTCTCCCCGATGTGCTCCATCAGCCGCACCGCCTCCCGGTCCGAGAGGCCGAACTCCCACACCGACCGGTGGAGTTGGTCGATGATGTCGCCGCCGGCCATCCCGGTCTCGGTGAGCAGCGTGTCGAGCGTCGCCCGCGACTTCGAGAAGTCGCCCGCGAGCGCGTCCTCGACCATCGCCTCGATCTCCTCCGGGCGGGCGGTCGCGGTGATCTCGTAGACGGCCTGTTCGTCGACGATCTCCCCCGTGGTCGCGGCCGCCTGCAGGGAGTTGATCGCGCGGCGCATGTCGCCGTTGGCGGCGTACACCAGCGCGTCGAGGCCGTCGTCGGTGATCTCGATGTCCTGATCGGCGGCGATGTCGCGAACCTGCGCCTCGACGGCCTCGTCGGAGAGCGGCGAGAAGCGGAACACCGCACACCGCGACTGGATCGGGTCGATGATCTTCGAGGAGTAGTTACACGAGAGGATGAACCGCGTGTTGTCGGAGAACTGCTCCATCGTGCGCCGCAGCGCAGACTGCGCGTCGTCGGTGAGGGAGTCGGCCTCGTCGAGGAAGATGATCCGGTAGTCGTGGCCGCCGAACGACGAGCGCGCGAAGTTCTTGATCCGGTCGCGGACCACGTCGATGCCGCGCTGGTCGGAGGCGTTGAGTTCGAGGAAGTTCGTCCGCCAGTCGTCGCCGTAGATCGTCTTGGCGATGGCGACGGCCGAGGTCGTCTTCCCGACGCCGGCCGGACCCGCGAAGAGGAGGTGCGGCAGGTCGTCCTGCTCGATGTAGCTCCGGAGTCGGGAGACGATCTGTTCGTGTCCGTATACGTCGTCCAGCGTCTGCGGGCGGTACTTCTCGATCCAGACCTCCCGCCCAGGGGAGGACTCGGCCTCGGCGTCGTCGGCCTCGCTCATGGACGGTGGTCGGCGGCCCGGGGGGATAAACGCCCCGAGATATCGACCCGGCGGTCCCCCGCCGGAGCGGGGTCCGGCCGGTAGTCCACGCCCGCGCGCGACGGCAACGCTGAAAGCCGCGCGGCGGCGACTGCGGACATGGACGTGACCTGCGAGGTCGTCGGCGAGGGCGCCGAGTCCCTCTCCCTCGACGACGACGCGACCTACGCCGACGTGTGCCGGGCGACCGGCTACTCTCCCCACGAGGTGACCGTGCTCGTCGACGGGAACCCCGTTCCGGAGGACGCCCCGGTGGAGGCGAGCGAGGTCAAGGTGCTCAGGCTCATCAAGGGCGGATGACCGGCGACGGCGACCGCGGCGAGTCGGACCGAGGTGGGGACGTCGACACCACCACGGGCGCCGACACGATCACCGATGCCGACGTGCCGATCCGGACCGCCCGCCGCGACGAGACGGACGCCGTCAGGCGCCTCCTCGACGCGGCGATGTTGACCGTTCCGTCGGATCTTCCGGAGCGCGTCGCCGCCGGCGACGCGCTGGTCGCGGTGGAGGAGGGGGGCGGACCCGAGTCCGCCGACGTGGTCGGCGCGCTCGTGTTCGACGGCACTCGCGTCGACGCCGTCGCGGTGCGCAAGTCCCGGCGGGCCGACGGCGTCGGTGCCGCGCTCGTCGCGGCGGCGGCCGAACGAACGGACGCGCCGCTGACGGCGACGTTCCGCCCGCAGGTGCGACCGTTCTACGAGGCCCTGGGGTTCGATATCGAGCGACGCGACGAGCGACTGTTCGGAACCCTCCCCGCCGACGCGGACGTGACGCGGTGACCCGCGCGGTCAGATCACGTCCGACAGCGGCGCGGCCGCGAACGGCGTCAACATCTCCTCGGGCGTCAGCCCGCCGTGCCAGCCGACGTATCCGAGCTTTCCCGGCTCGTCGCCGCGCCAGACGGCCTTCCGACGGTGGACGAACACCACGTCGCCGCAGCGCCGGCGGAAGCGATCGGAGGCGTCGCGGTCGCCGAACAGCCCCCGATCGAGGGCCTCCTCCCGAGTGAAGGCCCGCCCGTCGAAGGTGCGATCGAGGTGCTCGATCGCCTCCTCGGTCGTCCCGGGCCGCAGGTGGAGGTGGACGTTGCGCGCGCCCCCGACCGGCGGGAGGGGGTCGCCGCTCGCCGCGCGGTCGTCACCTCCGGCGTCGTGACCGTCTCCTCCCTCGGCGGTTCCCGCGAGCGGGTACCCCTCGGGGGCGCCGGTCTCGTAGCGGCGCATACGCTCGGTGAGGAAGTCGTGCTCCCAGATGTCGACGTTGGTCTCGGGGTCGGTGTCGACGTGGCCGTGATCCGCGGTGAGCACGAACAGCGTCGACTCGGCGACCTCCTCGGGGATCCCAGCCAGCGCCGTCGAGACGGCGTCTGAGACCGCTTGCAGCGTCTTCCGGTAGTGGTCGGACTCGGTGCCCGCCTCGTGGGCCGCGCCGTCCACGTCCGAGAGGTACGCGTAGCAGTAGGTGCCGGGGCCGGACTCCGTCAGCGCCTCGGTCAGCAGCGACCGGAAGCCGTCGAGGTCCTCGTACCCGCGTGAGTCGGCGCCGGCGAGGGCGTGCGCGGAGTAGGCGCCGGTCGCCGCCTTCGTCGGCTGGACGGTGACCGAATCGATGTCCTCCGCCGCCAGGGTCTCGTATATCGACCCGCCCGCGAAGAGGTCGGCGGGGTCGACGCCGTACGCCTCGTCGGCGGACTCGCCGGACTTCGCCGTGAACGGCAGCGTCTGGACCACGCGGTCGACCTCGGGGAGGTACATGTCCCACCCGATCATCCCGTGCTCTGCGGGCGTCCGTCCGGTGTGGACCGTCGTGATCGCCGCCGCGGTCTCCGAGGGGTAGACGGACGTGAGCGGCGTCACGCCGGCGGTCTCGGCGAGGTCGGCGAGCCAGTCGGGCGCGCGTCCGGCGGCGACCTCGCGGCGCCACTGCTCGTAGCCGAGGCCGTCGACGAGCACGTGACAGACGCGGTCGTAGTCGGCGTCGTCGCGCGGGGCGGCGCCGGCGACGCCCGGCACGTCGGCGACGACGTCGTCCGGGAGCGGGTCGCCCGGGAGGTCGACGCCGAGCACCCCGCCGAGGGTGGCGGGGACGCCCGCGAAGCAGTACCGGCCGTAGTCGGGGAAGAGGTAGCCGTCGCGCTCGTGGTCGTCGCGGATACGGGCGGCGACCTCGTCGTCGAACATGGCGGCCGTAGCGGCGGCTTCGCACTCAAACCTGTGGGTCCCGGGAGATCCGGCACGGGGCGCGGGAACGGGGAGCCGACGCGGATCGCGGCGGTAGAGCGCGAGCCTCAGACCAGCGGCTCGACCAGTTCGCGGCCGTCAGCGAGGATAGCCTCCGTGTCCGCTTCGGATCCGGATTCGGCATACACGCGCATCTTCGGCTCGGTGCCGGACGGGCGCACGAGCAGCCACGAGCCGTCCGCCAGCAGGAGCTTGAAGCCGTCGACCGTCACCACGTCGGCCACCGCCTCGCCGGCGACCTCGTCGGGGATGTGGTCCGCGAGGTCGTCGATGACGCGCACCTTCTCGCTGTCGGGGCAGTCGACGCTCACCTTGTCGGCGACGATTCGGCCGTGTTCGTCCTCGAGGCGGTCGACGCGGTCGTCGTACGACTCCTCGCTGGCGGCGACCGACGCGAGCAGTGCCATCAGGACGCCGTCCTTCTCGCGAACGTGTCCGCGGACGGAGAAGCCGCCGGACTCCTCGCCGCCCATCAGCGCGTCGTGCTCGCCCATCGCCTGCGCGACCCACTTGAACCCGACCGCGGTCTCGTACACCTCCTCGCCGTGTGCCTCGGCGATGCGGTCGATCAGGAACGTCGTCGAGACCGTCCGGATCGCGGGTCCGGAGTCGTCCTCGAGGAGGTGGTCGTACGTCGCCGCGAAGAAGAGGTTCTCGTCGAGGTGGCCGCGCTCCGGTGTCACGACCGCCAGGCGGTCGGCGTCGCCGTCGTTGGCGATCCCCAGATCCGCGTCGCCCTCGGCGACGCGCTCGGCGAGTTCCACCAGGTTCTCCGCCGAGGGTTCCGGCGACCCGCCCCCGAACTCGGGGTCGCGCTCACAGCGGAGACGCTCGATCTCGGCGCCCGCGGATTCGAGGAGCGCGTCGGTGACGCCGCGGCCGCTGCCGTGCATCGCGTCGTACGCGACCGTCAGCCCGGAGAGGTCGCCGCCGACCAGATCGTGGGCGTGTTCGGCGTGCGGAGTCACGAGGTCGACGCGGCGGATATCGCCCTCGTCAGCGCTCCCGGCGGCGTCGAGGGCTGGCTCGCGGAGGTTCGCCTCGATGCGTTCGGTGACCGCGGGAAGCGCGGGCGCGCCGTCCTCGGGAATGAACTTCACGCCGTTGTACTCCGGCGGGTTGTGCGAGGCCGTCACCATCAGCGCGCCCGCGGCGTCGCGCTCGACGATGGCGTGTGCGACGAGCGGCGTCGGGCAGTCGCGCTCGGGGAGGAGCACGTCGAAGCCGTTGCCCGCGAGCACCTCCGCGAGCGACTCGGCGAACCCCTCGGAGGTCGGCCGGGCGTCGTAGCCGACGAGCACGGGGCGGTCCGTCGTGTCCGCCGCGGCGGCGTCCGCCTCGGTCTCGGCCAGCGTGTCCGCGACCGCCTGACCGACGATGCGGACGCGTCGGTCGGTGAACGTGTCGAGGGTGGCGCGCCACCCGTCGGTTCCGAACGAGATCTGGTCCATACGCGACGCGTCGGCGGCGGGTGGCAAAAACCCGGGTGCCAGCGATCGGACCGCGAGAGAGCCTCCCGGCCCTCGAACCGCCGCCGCGACCCGACGGGCTTTTGCGCGCGCCCGGGAACCCTCGGACATGTCGGAGACGCCCACCGTCGTCGCCGTGAACGGCTCGCGGCGCGACGGGAGCTACGGCCGGGCGACGCTGCAGTACGCCCTCGACGCGGCCGCCGAGTACGGCGCCGAGCCGGACTTCATCGACCTCGGCGACCCCGAACTCGACGTTCCGCTGTATCATCCGGACGTGGACGCCGCCGACGCCGGCGACGTGCCCGACCTGCTCGCGCGGATGCGCCGCGCCGACGGCGTGCTGCTGTGCTCGCCGGTGTACCACGACTCGTACTCCTCTGCCTTCCGGTCGTTCCACGACTGGTGCAGCTTCGACGAGTACGAGGACACGGTCGTCGGGCTGTTCGCCGTCGCCGGCGGCGGCTCCTACGGCGGCACGCTCGAACACATGCGCGCGACGATCAGGGGCGTCCACGGGTGGGTCGCGCCCCTGCAAGTCGGGATCCGCGGCGCTCGGAACAAGTTCGAGCCGTGGGGCGACGACGAACGCCCGCCCGAGGACGCGACCGGGGCGGAGCTGCGCTACGAGTTCCTCGACGACGGGCTCCGCGAGCGGACCGAAAAGCTCGGGCGACGGATCGCCCACTACGCCGGCCACAAGGACGAGTTCCTCGACGTTCCCGAGTAGGGAGCGGACGACTTATTCGCCCGTCGTGTGGAGAGGGACGCATGTGGCGCAGGAGAGCGGTCTCGGCTGCGGTCGCCTCCGTAGTCGCGACTCTCGCCGGCTGTAGCCGCGGTATCGGCGGCCAGCCCGAGTCGGTCCCCGTCGAGGTCACGAACGCGAGCGGCGCCGTCCGCGAGTACGGCCTGACGGTGACGACGGACGGTTCCCGGGACCCGCTGCTCTCGATGGGGGAGTCGCTGGAACCGGGAGCCCGGAGCAGCGGGGAGTTCGAGGTCGCGGAACCGAACGCGACGTACGTCGTGCGGGTCACGATGGCCGGCGAGGAGCGGTCGGAGTCGATCGACGGGAGCGGACTTCGAGCCGTCGACGTGGAGATCGAGGGACCGACGACGGTGACCGTCGTCGCGAGCGCGACGTAGCGGGGCCGACGCGAGCGCGGTCAGTCGACCAGCGACTCCTTCTCCCGGCGCGTGAGCTGTTTGATCGCGTACTCCCGGCTCATCGCCGTCGACTTCGAGTCGAACGCCTCGACGTGGACCAACTCGACGGGGGTCCGCCCGCGGGTGTACTTCGCGCCGTCGCCGGCGTCGTGCTCGGCGACGCGGCGGGCCACGTCGGTCGTGTAGCCGGTGTACAGCGAGCCGTCCGCGCAGTCGAGGACGTACACGTAGTGGTCGCCCGGCGGGACGGCGACGCCGTGGACGAGTTCGGGAGCGTCGCCGTGCTCGGGAGCGTCGCCGACACCGTCGGACGTCGTCTCACCATCGCTCACGGGACGCGGTTCGACGCACGGATGATAAACTGACGCGGTGCGGCACGGAGCCGCCGGTCCCGAGTCCCGCGGGGGAACGGGGGACGGATGGGTGGTGGCCGTCGCGGCGCGGTGAGGTGGTCGCGGCGCGGTTCAGTCGTCTGCGCGGGTCCGCTCTCGTGCCGCTTCGGCGATGCCCGCGTTCGCGGAGCAGGACGGGCACGCGTTCAGGTTCCCGCGTTCGTCGCTGAACACGCGGGCGAAGCGGTCGGATACGTGCGACCCGCAGTGGTCGCAGCGTGGCATGTGGTCGTCCGGCATCCACCGCTGCCGGTAACAGACGTACGGGAGCATGACACATATACCCTTTCACGGCTCACACGGCGGGCAGCGGCGTGCAGCGGCGTCGGATCGGCCGGTCAGCGATCCGACTCGTTGGAGGACCCGTCGACGCCGAGCGCGATCAGGCCCGCCTGCGTCCCGGCGACGAAGCCGGCGTCGACGTTCACAACCGACAGCACGGTACACGACTGGAGCAGTCCCAACAGCGCCGCGACGCCGTCGCCGCCGACGCCGTACCCCGTCGACGTGGGGAGGCCGATCACGGGCGCGCCGACCAGCCCCGCGACGACGGGCGGCAGCGCGGCCTCCCGTCCCGCGACCGCGACGACCACGTCCGCCCCGCGAAGGGGGTCCAGCTCGTCGAGCACGCGCGTGAGGTTGGCGACGCCCACGTCCTCGATCGTCTCGACGCGGGGGCCGGCCTCGCCGGCGACGACGGCCGCCTCCCGCGCGGCGTGCGCGTCGGCGGTGCCGCCGGAGACGACGACCACGTCGGCGTCGACGGCGGGCGCCTCGTAGTCGTCGGCGTGGACGACGACGGTCCGGGCGCGGGCGTCGCGGTCGACGGTCGCCTCGGGATGCTCCTGGTCCATGTACGTCCGGACCTGTTCGGCCGTCTCGTCGTCGGCGCGCGTGACGAGCGCACGCCCCGTCGAGTCGACGGCGGCGTCGGCCATCGCCGCCACCTCGGCGGGCGTCTTCCCCTCCGCGAGTATTCCTTCGGGGATGCCGCGGCGGTGCTCGCGAGCCGAATCGAACCGCCCGGCCTCCGTGGTCGCGTAGCCGCGCAGCGCCGCCTCCGCCTGTGCGGGTGTGAGCTCGCCTGCGGCGACGGCCTCCAGCGTTTCGCGCATGCCCGCACCTGCGCGACGGAGCGACTCGAACCCTCCGACCGCGGACAGTATATAAACGTGGAGTCGGAAACCCCCGTGAACAGCCGCGAGGGGCCCCGCCTCGCGGGTTAACTTGGGAAACCTTATAAGGAGGCGTCGGGAAAACTCGGGTGCATGGCAGACCTCATCGTCAAGGCAGCCGTTAAGGAGTACCTCGAGGAGAAGAACGTCGCGTCCGATTTCTACGACGCACTCGACGGGGAAGTCGAGGAGCTGCTCGAGGACGCCGCCCGCCGCGCCGAGGAGAACGACCGGAAGACGGTCCAGCCGCGCGACCTGTAAACTCGGCCGACTTTCCTCCACTTCTTTCAGCGACCGCGTAGCCCCGGCCCCGTCGCGATCGGCGGCTCGGCGAGCCTCGTCCGACCGTCAGGGCGTTGTGCAGGTCACGTCGCCGTCGTCGTCGCCGACGAACACGGCATCGGCCATCCCGACGAACAGTCCGTGTTCGACGACGCCCGCGACGCCCGACAGCGTCCGCGCCAGCGACGTGGGCTCCTCGACGGCGTCGAAGTCGCAGTCGAGCACGAGGTTCCCGTTGTCGGTGATCACCGGGCCATCCTTGCGCTCTGCGGGCCGCAGCTCCGGGTCGCCGCCGGCGTCGCGGACCGCCCGCTCGACGCGGGCGAGCGCGTCCGGCAGCACCTCGACGGGGACCGGATGATCGAGCGGCTCGGCGAGCTTCGAGCCGTCGGCGACGACGAGGAAGCGGTCGGCGGCCGACGCGACCACCTTCTCGCGGGCGTGAGCGGCGCCCCCGCCCTTCACGAGCGCGTTCGCCCCGAGGTCGACCTGATCGGCGCCGTCGACGGCGACAGCGACCCGGGCCACGTCCGACAGCGACAGCAACGGGATCCCGACTTCCTTGGCGAGCGCTCGCGACTGATAGGAGGTGGCGACGCCCTCGATATCGAGCCCGTCGGCCACCCGCTTCCCGAGGTCGCGGATCGCGTGTGCGGCCGTCGAGCCGGTTCCGAGGCCGACCACGTCGCCGTCGGTCACCTCGGCGGCGGCCGCCTCGCCGGCCGCCCGCTTCGCAGCCTCCGTCCCCGCGGTGTTCTTCATGTCCGGTTGCTCCACCGGGGCGCGCAAAACGCTTGCCCGTCGGACCGGGCGCACAGTGGGTCCACTCCGACGTACGGCGCGTCCGATCCGACGCACGACGCGCCGCGAGTGGGCGGGCGAGGACGAAGACGTTAGGAACGCCCGCGACGAGGGCAGGGTATGCGCATCGAGTACGACCGCGACACCTGTGTCGGAATGTTCCAGTGCGTGGCCGAGTGGGACGCCTTCGAGAAGGACATGGACGCCGGGAAGGCGACGCTCGTCGACGCCGAGGAGATCGACGAGGACGTGTTCTCGTTGGAAGTCCCCGAGGGCGAGGAGCTGGACGCGAAGTTCGCCGCGCGCACCTGTCCGGTCGACGCGATCCGGCTGTACGACGACGACGGCGAGCAGCTGATCTGACCGGACCGCGGCCGCAACCGCTCGACCGCGGAACGACACACGAGGGGACCGCTGCGCTCGCCGAGGTGCGCGCTCTCACGAGTGATTCGCGCGGGCCCGACCTTATGGCGCTTCGATCCCTTCCTCGGATATGACTCGGGAGCGTCCGGAACGCGACAACGGAGGTGGACGCCGGTGACGCTTACCTACCTGGGCGTGCACGCGGTGTTCGTGCTTCCAGTGCTGGCGCTGTTGCTGTGGCGGCGGCCGACGCTGCCGGTCGGACGTCGTCGAACCGCGCGTATCGGCCTGGTCCTCATGGGGACCGTCGCGTTCGCGTACACGACGCCGTGGGACAACCTCCTCATCGAGCGCGGGGCGTGGGCGTACGGCGAGGGCCGGGTCCTCGCGCGGGTGTGGGCGGCCCCGGTCGGCGAGTACCTCTTCTTCGCGCTTCAGACCGCGCTGGTCGGCCTGTGGCTCTACCGCGTCGGGTTCGACCCGACGCCCGTCGAGGGCGACACCGCGCGCGTGCCGCGAGCGCTCGGCGCGCTCGCGTGGCTGGGTCTCGCCGGCGTCGGCGGCTGGCTCGTGCTCGCGGGCCCGACGCGGTTCCTCTACCTCGGGGCGATCCTCGCGTGGGCGTGCCCGGTGCTGGCGCTCCAGTGGGGCGTCGGCGGTTCGTTCCTCCTGCGTCGCCCGCGCCGGATCGCCGTCGCCGTCGGCGTCCCGACGCTGTACCTGTGGATCGTCGACCGCGTCGCGATCGCCGACGGCGTGTGGACCGTCGCCGCCGAGACCTCGACGGGCGTCCACCTCCTCGGGCTCCCGGTCGAGGAGGCCGTGTTCTTCCTCGTCGCCAGCGCGCTCGTCGTCAACGGGCTCGTGCTGTTCGAGTGGGCACTGTTGCGCTTCCGCCCGCGCCCCGTGGGAGACACGGAGAGCGATCGCCGCCGGACCCTCGACGACGGAACCGCCCCGGGGGGTGACGGAACCGTGACCGACGACGACCCGACGGCCATCGCCGACTGATGGCGGTGTCGGATCGCTCCCGGTCGGGAACCGCGCTCGCCGACGCCGTCCACCGCTGGGGCGTCCGCGCGCCGTGGGTCGGGCTGGCGCTCGCGGTCCCGTTCGGGCTGCTCGCGCCGTCGCTCCCGCCCGCGGTCCGCTACGCGCCGTTTCTCGCGTCCGTGCTGCTGTTCGGGTTCCCGCACGGCGCCGTCGACCACCTCGTTCCGGCGCGCCTCGCCGGGATCGACCTCGGGCGGTCGGTCGGCGCCGTCGTCGCGGTCTACGCGGTGCTCGGCGTCGGCTACGGTCTCTGGTGGCTGCTCGCCCCGGCCTCGGCGTTCGTCGCGTTCGTCCTGATCACGTGGATCCACTGGGGGCAGGGCGACGTGTACGCGCTCCTCGCGCTCGCGGAGGCCGAACACCTCAAGACCCGAGCCGAACGCGCGCTGTCGCTCGTCGTTCGCGGCGGCCTCCCGATGCTCGTCCCGCTGGTCGGCCATCCGGAGACGTACCGTCGGGTCGCGAACGCGCTGGTCGGGCTGTTCGCCGGCGACGCGGCCGCCCTCGATGCGGCGTTCACGCCGACCGCTCGCGCCGGCGTCGCAGTCGGGTTCGGCGCCGTCACCCTGCTCGCGCTCGCGGCGGGCGCGCGCCGAGTCCGTCGCGGCGACGCCGCCCGGCGGCCGTGGCTCGTCGATACCGGCGAGACCGTGGGCCTCTGGGCGTACTTCCTGCTCGTGCCGCCGATCCTCGCGATCGGACTGTACTTCTGTTTCTGGCACGCGGTCCGCCACGTCGCCCGACTGGAGCTACTCGATCCGGACGCGCGCACGGCGCTGGCTGCGGGCGATCTGACCGGAACGCTCCGTCGGTTCGCCCGGGACGCCGCGCCGGCGACCGTCGGCGGCCTGCTCGTCGTCGCCGGCGTGTGGGCGGTCGCGCCGCGCCCCTCGGCGGGCCCCGAGGGCCTGCTCGCGGTGTACCTCGTCGCCATCGCGGTGCTGACGCTCCCGCACGTCGCCGTCGTCACGTGGATGGACGCGCGACAGGGCGTCTGGTGCGCGTCGAAGGACGGGACATCGAAGAACGGGACGTCGAGGAGGCCCCGATAAGAAGCGGCCGGCCGCACCCGAACGATTGAGAACGCGAGAAACGATTATCAGGGATCCTCGTGTTGGGGCGACCGATGACATCCGACCGCTGTCACATCACGGAGTGGGCCGCGCTCCTCGAGGAGTCGGTGCCCGAGACGGCGTGCGACGAGCGTCGGTTCGATTTCCGCCCGCCCGAGGAGCGCTGAGTCGTCCGTTCGAGCCTCGAAACACCCGTTTTCACTTCCGCCGCGGTTCGCGAAGGTTTACCCCGCGTGAGGCGCAAGTGTGAGCGATGGCCGAGGCCGCCGCGGAGACCGAGTACGTCGATCATCCCCTGCTCGTCGAGGGGTTCATCGAGGACCGCCGCTACCAGACCGAGTTGGCGGCGACCGCCCGCGAGGGCCACACGCTCGTGTGCCTCCCGACCGGCCTCGGGAAGACGACCGTTTCGCTGCTTGTCACTGCCCACCGACTGTACGAGACCGGGGGCAAGGCGCTGTTCCTCGCGCCGACGAAACCGCTGGTGCAACAGCACGCGGACTTCTACCGCGAGGCGCTCGACGTGGCCGACGAGGAGATCGTCGTGTTCACCGGGGAGGTCCGGCCCGACGACCGCGCCGAGCTGTGGGAGCGCGCGAGCGTCGTCATCGCCACGCCGCAGGTCGTCGAGAACGACCTCGTCGGCAACCGCATCTCGCTCGCGGACGTGACCCACCTGACGTTCGACGAGTGTCACCGCGCGAGCGGCGACTACGCGTACGTGTACATCGCCGAGCGCTACCACGCCGACGCCGAGGACCCCCTCGTCACCGGGATGTCCGCCTCGCCCGGCGGCGACCGCGAGGAGATCACGGCCGTCTGTGAGAACCTCGGTATCGACCAGGTGGAGGTGATGACCGAGGACGACGCCGACGTGGGCGAGTACACCCACGACACCGACGTGCAGTGGGAGCGCATCGATCTCCCGGAGCCGATCGTCGAGATCCGCGACGCGATCAACGAGGTGATCACGGACAGGCTGGAGAGCCTGAAGGAGTTGGGCGTCACGAACACCACCCAGCCGGACGTCTCCCAGAAGGACCTCAACAGGATGCGCGGGGAGCTCCAGCGCATGATGGACGGCGGCGACTCCGACGCCTACACCGGGATGTCGGTGCACGCGGAGGTGATGAAGCTCCGACGGGCGGTCGAGCTCGTCGAGACCCAGAGCGTCGAGGCGCTGCGGCGCTACTTCGAGCGCCAGCGTAACGCCGCGCGCTCGTCGGGCGCCTCGAAGGCGAGTCAGCGGATGGTCTCCGAGCCCAAAGTGAGGGAGGCGATGCGCGAGGCCGAGTCGTTCGACGACCTCCACCCGAAGTTCCGGCGCACGCGGGTGCTGCTCGCGCAGACGCTCGGCATCGGCGGCGGCGAGCGCGTCATCGTGTTCACGGAGTCGCGCGACACCGCCGAGGCGCTGACGGAGTTCCTCTCGGCCTCCTTCGACACCCGGCGGTTCGTCGGGCAGGGCGACAAGGAGGGCTCCGACGGCATGACCCAGAAGCAACAACAGGAGACGCTCGACGCCTTCCGCGCCGGCGAGTTCGAGGTGCTCGTCTCCACCAGCGTCGCCGAGGAGGGGCTGGACGTGCCGGAGGTCGATCTGGTCCTCTTCTTCGAGCCGGTCCCCACCGCGATCCGCTCCATCCAGCGGAAGGGCCGGACCGGCCGGCAGGCGGAGGGCGAGGTCGTCGTCCTCCTCGCCAACGACACGCGCGACGAGGCGTTCTTCTGGATCTCGCGGCGTCGCGAGAAGGAGATGGAGAACGAACTGCGCGAGCTGAAGGGCGTCGCCGACGAGTTGACCGACGAACTCGACGACGGACAGGCCGGGCTCGAAGAGTTCGAGGGTGAGGCCGAGGAAAACGCCGGGGGCGAAAGCGACGGCGGCGACGAAGACAGCGATCCCGACTCCGCGGCCACCTCGACGTCCACGGCCGCCACGGACAGCCAGCCCGGGTTGACGGACTTCGAACCCGACGATGACGACGACACCGAAGGAGAGACCGACGCCGACGCGACCGAACGCGACGACGAGGCGACGGCGGAGGACGTCGGCGAGGACGAATCCGGCACCGACGACGGCGTCGTCGCCACCGCCGGCACCGACGCCGACGGCACCGAGATCGTCGTCGACCAGCGCGAACTCGAGTCGACCATCGCGCGCGACCTCTCCACCCGCGAGGGGATCACCACCCGGCTGGAGACGCTGGCGGTCGGCGACTACGTGCTCTCGGACCGCGTCGCCGTCGAGCGCAAGTCCGTCGCCGACTTCCTCGACACGCTCGTCGGCGGCGACCGCTCGATGTTCGAGCAGGTGAGAGACACCGCGCGGGCGTACGCCCGGCCCGTCGTGATCATCGAGGGCGAGGACCTGTACGGCGAGCGCAACGTCCACCCGAACGCGGTCCGGGGCGCGCTGTCGTCGCTGGCGATCGACTTCGACGCGAGCGTCCTCCGGACCGAGGACGAGGCCGACACCGCCGACCTGCTGGAGGTGATCGCCCGGCGCGAACAGGAGGAGAACGACCGCGAGGTGTCCGCGCACGGCGAGAAGGGCGCGAAGACGCTCGCCGAACAACAGGAGTACGTCGTCTCGTCGATAGCCGACATCGGCCCCGTCACCTCGCGGGCGCTGCTGGAGCACTTCGGCACCGTCGAGGCGGTGATGTGCGCCCGCGAGGAGGACCTGCTGGAGGTGTCCGGCGTCGGGCAGGTGACCGCCGAACGGATCCGCGAGGTCGTCGGCAGCGACTACCCCGAGTGAACAGAACGGTCCCGAGACGTCCCGCCCCCGTCAGCGACGCAGCGCGGCGAGCGCCTCGGCGGCCTCGCGGGCGGCTTCGAGGTGTACGGTCGCCGTCCGCGGGTCGGTCGCGTCGCGGGCCGCCTCGGCGTGCTGCCGGAGTGTCGTCGCCAGCGCGTCGCCGGCGGCTGTGAGCGCGTCGTCCCCGGCGTCGGCGGCAGGAGTCGCGGCTGCCGCTCGGGTCGCCTCCGCTGGCCGTCCCTCCTCCGCCGATCGCGTCGGTCCCGTCCGCCGCGTCGCGCCGGCGGTCGAGCGCGGCTCCGCGCCCGCGTGATCCCGAGCGGCGGACGCGTCGGCGACGGTCGCGTCCGCGGTTGCATCGGTGGGAGCCGCCCCGTCCGCCGGAGCGGTCGCCGTCGACCGATCGGCCCCGGCGGCTGCGGCGTCGGTTGCGTCGGTCCCGGCGGTCCCGGCGGTCGTGGAACCGACTTCGGCGTCGGTATCGTTCGCCCCCGAGGTTCCCTCCGCCCGTCCCGCGGCGGCGCCGTCGCTCGACCCGCCGTCGCCGCCGTCACACTCCGGACAGAACTCCTGCCCGTTCTGTCGGAAGATGGGCGACCCGCAGGCGTCGCAGTGGGAGTTGGTCATCGTCGCGCCCTTGAGCAGGAGTTCGCTCATCCGGCGGGTGGACTCTCGCTTTCGCTCGTCGCGGGCGAACTTCTCCCGGAGCTTCTCGCGTTCGGCCTCCTTGTCGAAGCCGGAGTCGTCCTCGGCGGTGTCGCTCATGTCCGAGGAGTGGGCACGAGCGGCGAAAAAGTCAGCGGCGGCCGCCGAGCGGCGCACCCCCGACGCCGCGGGCGAGCGTCAGCTCGTCCGCACCGAGGCACCCGTAGGTTCAAAGCCGATGAGGCGAAAGACCGTGTGTGTCGACGACGGACGGCCACCTGCGCTTCTTCCCGTACGACGAACCGTATCCGAACCAGGAGGAGGCGATGGATCGGATCTCCAACTCGCTGGAGCGCGGGCAGGACGTGCTGTTCGAGGGCGCACCCGGGACCGGGAAGACCCTCTCCGCGCTGGTGCCCGCGCTGCAGCACGCCCGCGATCACGACCGCACCGTCGTCATCACGACGAACGTCCACCAGCAGATGCGGCAGTTCGTCGAGGACGCTCGCGCCATCCACGAGACGGAGCCGATCCGCGCGACGGTGTTCAAGGGAAAGTCGTCGATGTGTCACATCGACGTGGACTACCAGGAGTGCCAGACGCTCCGAGACACCACGCGCTCGCTCGTCGAGGACCAGTCCGACAAGGAGCAGTTGGAGCAGCGGCTGGACGACCTCACCGACGAGATGCGCGAGGGAGCCGACGGCGCGGGCGGCGGCTCCGGCGGCTCCGGCGGCGACGCCGGGAGCGCCGCGGAGGCGAGGCAGGCGGTACAGGACGAACTGGAGCGGCTCGACGAGGAGATCGACGACGAGGCCGCGAACACCTGCGACTACTATCTCCAAAACCTCACCGGCGACACCGGCGAGTTCTTCTCGTGGCTGTTCGACGACGTGCGCACGCCCGACGACGTGTACGAGTACGCCGGCAACCGCGGCTTCTGCGGCTACGAACTGCTGAAGGAGGGGATGGAGGAGGTCGAGCTCGTCGTCTGTAACTACCACCACCTGCTCGACCCCCAGATCAGAGAGCAGTTCTTCCGGTGGCTCGACCGCGACCCGCAGGACGTGATCACCGTCTTCGACGAGGCGCACAACATCGAGGACGCCGCCCGCGATCACGCCTCGAAGGCCCTCACCGAGAACACTCTGGAGTCGGCGCTCAACGAACTGGAGGAGACCGACGACTCCCGCGCCGAGCCCGCCGAGAACGTCCTCCGCGCGTTCACCGAGGCGCTGCGGGACACCTACGAGGACACCCTCGGCTTCGGCGCGCGCGAGGGGATCGGCGAGAACTGGGAGGACGTGAGCATCGCGAACGACGACCGGCGCGACGACCTCACGCTCGCGTTTCTCGAGCGCTACGAGGGGCAGGGGATCCGTGCGGAGTGCGACCTCGCGCTTCAACTCGGCAAGCGGCTGGACGAGGAGTACGAGGAGGCGTACCGCGAGGGCGAGACCACCACGCGACGCGAGTGTCAGACCCTGCAGGCCGCGGCGTTCGTGTCGGCGTGGATGGACGGCGGCGGCGAGTTGGGCCAGCATCCGGTCGTTTCCGTCCGGCGCGACGCCGGCACCGACGAGGTGTACGGCCGCGCGGAGCTGTACACGTGCATCCCCCGGGAGGTGACCGCGGACCTGTTCGACGAGGTGTACGCGAGCGTGCTGATGTCCGCGACGCTTCGACCCTTCGACGTGACCGAGGACGTGCTCGGGCTCTCGGATCCGGCGACGCTCGCGTACGGGATGGCCTACCCCGAGGCGAACCGCCGGACCTTCTCGGTGGCGACGCCCGCGCTGTTCGCCTCCGAGCGCGACGACCCCGCTACCCAGGAGACGATCGCGGCGACCCTGTCGGATGTCGTCCGGTTCACGCCCGGGAACAGCCTCCTGTTCTTCCCGTCGTACGCCGAGGCCGAACGGTACCACGAACTCCTCTCGGGCGACCCGAACCTCGGCGACCTGTTGCTCGACGGCTCCGAGCCCGACACCGAGCAACTGCGCCGCCGGCTCGTCGACGGCGACAGCTCGACCCTGTTCACCTCGTTGTGGGGGACGCTCGCGGAGGGCGTGAGCTTCGACGGCGACGACGCCCGGACGGTCGCGGTCGTCGGCGTGCCGTACCCGCACCTCTCCGAGCGGATGGAGGCGGTGCAGGAGGCGTACGACCGTGCGTTCGCCGACCGATCCCGGGACGCCGGCTGGGAGTACGCCGTCGAGATCCCGACGGTCCGCAAGACGCGGCAGGCGCTCGGGCGGGTCATCCGCGCGCCCGACGACTTCGGGGTCCGTGCGCTGCTGGACAAGCGCTACACGTCCGCCGATATGGGGAAGTACTCCGTGCGCGACGCGTTCCCGCCGGAGGAGCGCGAGGAACTGATCGACATCGGCCCGCAGAAGTTGAAGTTCGCGATGCTGAACTTCTTCACCGACCACGCGGCCTACGACGGGGAGCCGCCGGAGCCGTAGCGCCCGGGTCGACCGCGGTCGTTACTCGAGGAGTTCGACGAGTAGCCCCTTCTGCGCGTGCATCCGGTTCTCCGCCTGCTCCCACACGAGCGAGCGCTCCGACTCCAGCATCGCGTCGGTGACCTCCTCGCCGCGATGGGCGGGCAGACAGTGCATGAACGCCGCGTCGGTGCCGTCGAGGAGCGCCTCGTTCACCTGATACCCCTCGAACGCGGGGAGCTTCTCCGCGCGCTTCTTCTCCTCGCCCATGCTCACCCACACGTCGGTGTACACCACGTCCGCGTCGGCGACGGCTTCCCCAGGGGTGTCAGCGACCGTCGGCTCGGTCCCCAACTCCGCACAGCGCTCGTACACGTCGTCGCCGAGGCCGTAGCCGTCGGGGGTGGCGACCGTGAGATCGAGGCCCGCGAGCGCGGCGCCGACGGCGAACGAGCGCCCGACGTTGTTGCCGTCGCCGACCCACGCCGCCCGCACCTCCGAGAGGTCGCCGACCTCCTCCCGGATCGTGAGCAAGTCCGCCAGCGTCTGGCAGGGATGGGCGTCGTCGGTGAGCCCGTTTATCACCGGGACGCCCGCGTACTCCGAGAGGATCTCGGCGTTCTCGTGGGCGAACGTCCGCACCATGATGGCGTCGGCGTAGCCGCCGAGCGCGCGGGCGGTGTCCTTCAGCGGCTCGCCGTGGCCCAACTGGATCGCCTCGGGACCGAGGAACATCGCGTGGCCGCCGAGTTGGGTCATCCCCGTCTCGAAGCTCGCGCGCGTCCTAGTCGAGGGCTTCTCGAACAGCATCGCCAGCGTCGTCCGCGGGAGCTGCGTCAGGTCCTTGCCCGCCTTCAGGTCGGAGGCCCGCGCGAGAACCTGCGCGAGTTGGTCGGTGGTCAGGTCGTCGATGTCGAGGAAGTCGCTCGGGAACTCGTCGGCGTCGGTCGAGGTCGTCGATGTCGTGTGGGTGCTCATCGTGGTCGTGGGGTGTGAGGTGGGTATCGCGTGTGGTGGGTCGGTAGGGTGTGAAGTACGTCAAAACGGGGCGGGCGACGTGGGAGCGCCGGGTCCGCCGTGAGTCAGTCGTCCGCCAATCGTCGCGAGGCGTCCGTCAGTACCTCGACGGCGCGGTCGAAATCGTCCAGCGGCAGGCGTTCGTCGGGCGCGTGATCCAGCGCGGAGTCGCCGGGGCCGTACGTCGCCATCGGCACGTCCCACGCGCCGGCGAAGACGTTCACGTCGGCGGTTCCGGTTTTGCGGAGCAGGCGGGGGTCGCCGCCCGAACGGCGGATCCCGCCTCGGATGGCCGTCGCAACGGGATCTCGGGGGTCGCCCATCACGGGGGGGATCGGCTCGTTCCAGTGGACCGTCCCGGCCTCCAACTCGGCGTCGGCGCGCTCGCGGACGTCCTCGGGGTCGAGCGACGGGGGGACGCGGAACTGCACGTCCATCGTGGCCTCCATCGAGAGCCCGTCGTCGGAGAGGCCGCCCTCGATATCGACGGGTTTGGTCGTCACCTGTTCGAAGACGGCCCCGTAGTCGTAGTAGTCGAACGCGTCCTCGATGCGCTGCCACCAGTGCATCGCGTGCTGGACCGCGTTGGGGTCCGGGCGCGACGTGTGTCCCGACTCGCTGGTCGCGACATACGTTCCCGAGATCAGTCCACGATAGCCGAGGGTCACCGCGTCCCAGCTGGACGGCTCGCCGTTGATCACTGCCTCGGGTGCCTCGCGGGTCTCGACGAGGTGGCGCGCACCGCGCGAATCCGTCTCCTCGCCGGTCACGCCGACGAAGGAGACGCCCGTCTCGACGGCCGCGACGGCCATCGCCGCGAGTGGCCCCGTGGCGTCGACGCTGCCGCGACCCCACAGCACGGGACCGTCGGCGTCCAACTCCTCGTCTCCGTCGGCGATCTCGACCGGAATATCGCCCGGAACGGTGTCGATGTGCGACGTGAGCAACAGCGCGTCGTCGCCGGGGGCGCGAACGTTCCCCACCTCGTCGGTGAACGCCTCCCGACCGTGCGCCTCGAAGAACTCGACGAGGACGGCGGCCGCATCGGACTCCTCGCCCGAGACGGACGGCGTCGACACGAGATCGTACAGCAGCTGACGACCCTCGGTGTCGAGCACCTTCTTCGGGTCAACGGGGTTCTGCACGGCCATCACTCGATCCTCCCCACGCTCACAGCACCTCCGTCAGCGCGTCGACGACCTCGCGGGCGTGCCCCTCGTTGATCACGAGCGGCGGGAGCAGACGAAGCACCGAGCGCCCCGCCGGCAGCGCGAGGATCCGGTGGTTCAGCGCGAGGTCGCGCAGGTAGCGGTTCGCGCCGCGCTTCACCTCGATGCCGATCATCAGGCCCTCGCCGCGCACCTCGCGCACGGGGAGGTCGTGTTCCTCGACCGCCTCCTCCAGTTGGGTGGTGAGGTAGTCGCCGACCATCGCCGCGTGACCGGGCACGTCGTTGGTGACCAGTTCCTCGAGGGTCGCGTTGGCCGCGGCGGCGACGACCGGATTGCCCGAGAACGTCGAGCCGTGGCTGGCGGCGCCGTCGGCGATCCAGTCGGCACACAGCGTCGCACCAAGCGGGAGGCCGGAGGCGACGCCCTTCGCCGTCGTGAGGATATCGGGTTGGACGCCCGCGCCCTCGCAGGCCCACAGGTCGCCTGTGCGGCCCATCCCCGTCTGGATCTCGTCGAACACCAGCGCCGCGCCGGCGTCCGAGGTCAGGTCGCGAGCCGACCGCAGGTACTCGGCACCGGCGGGGTTGATGCCGCCCTCTCCCTGCACGGGTTCGAGGAACACCGCCGCCGTCTCGTCGTCGACGGCGTCGGCCAGCGCTTCCTCGTCACCGTAGTCGACGAACTCGACGCCGCCGGCGACGGGTTCGAAGGGGGCGCGATACTTCTTCTTCCACGTCATCGCCAGCGCGCCCAGCGTCCGGCCGTGGAAGCCGCGCTTCGTGGCGACGATCTTCTCGCGGCCGGTGGCCGAGCGTGCGAACTTCATCGCCGCCTCGTTCGCCTCCGTTCCGGAGTTGCACAGCCACACCTTCGAGATGTCGCCGGGGGCGACCGCGCCGAGACGCTCGTACAGTTCGGTGCGGACCGCGTTCGGGTACGACGCCTGCACGTACAGCAGTTCGGCGGCCTGCTCCTGTACCGCGTCGACGACGGCGGGCGGACAGTGTCCCAGCGGCGCGCACGCGTAGCTGGCGCCGAAGTCGAGGTACTCGGTGCCGTCCTCGGCCGTGAGGTGGACGCCCTCGCCGGACTCGATGGGGATCGGCTTCTCGGAGAAGACGAACCCCTCGCCCGCGTCCGAGAGGTCCTCGAAGGCGCTCATCCGTCCACCTCCGCGCCGGCGACGGCGTCGGAGCTGGCCCGTTCCGTGACCGCCGAGCGCTCGATGCGCGTTCCCGCGCCGTCGAGCGCGGCGACGACGGGGTCGCGGACGTTCGCGTCGGCGACCGTGACGGCCGCTGCGCCGGATTCCAGCGCCTCGGTCGCCGCCATCACCTTCCGGGTCATGAACCCCTCGGCGGCGTCGGTGAGCGCGTCGTACTCCTCGCTCGTCGCCACGGAGTCGATCAGGGTGTCGGGGTCGTCCGGGTCGGCGTAGACGCCCGACACGTCCGTCAGAACGACCAACTCGGCGCCGAGCGCCCCCGCGACCGCCGCTGCCGCGCGGTCGGCGTCGGTGTTCACCGGCGTCCCCTCGCTCTCGGACTCCATGCCGAACATCGGCGGGGAGACGACGGGCGTGTAGCCGTCCGCGAGCAGCGTGGAGAGCAGGTCGTCGTTGACCTGGTTCGGCGTGCCCGAGTGGTCGCCGCGTTTGATCTTCCGCTTCCCGTCCTCGACGACGCGGACCGCGGACTTGCGCGGTCCCGTCAGCAGGCCGCCGTCGACGCCGGAGAGGCCGACGGCGTCGACGCCCGCGTTCTTCATCGCGGTGACGAGGTCGGTGTTCACCTGTCCGGCCATCGCCATCGAGAACGCCTCCATGGTCGCCTCGTCGGTGAAGCGACCGGTGACGCCCGAGGGCGTCTCGACGTACTCCGGCTCGATCCCGAGGCGGTCCAGCAGGTCGTCGACGGCGGTGGAGCCGCCGTGGACGACGACCACGTCGCGGCCGTTGGCGACGAGGTGGGCCACGTCGCCGACGGCGCCCGCGGGGTCGACCGCGCGCGCGCCGCCGAGCTTCACGACGACGGGCGGGCCGTCGCCGCCGTCGGGCAGGACCTCACCGTCCGCGACGGCGGCCGCGCCGGGCCAGCTCACGGCGCACCCACGGGGTGGAGCCCCTGGAACTCCAGACCGGCCGTCTCCTCGAGTCCGAGCGCGACGTTGGCGGCGTGGACCGCCTGCCCCGCCGCGCCCTTCATCACGTTGTCGATGGCCGAGAACGCGACCACGCGGCCGTTCTCGGGGTCGAGTTCGAAGCCGACCTCGGCGTGGTTCGTCCCGGCCACGGCCTTCGGCTCGGGGTAGCGGTACACGCCGCCGCCGCCCGCGACGAGGCGGACGAACGGCTCGTCGTCGTACGCCTCGCGGTAGGCGCCCCACAGGTCGCCCGTGGTGACGCGCTCGCTCGGGAAGGCGTGGCACGTCGCGGCGGCGCCGCGGGTCATGTCGACCGCGTGGACGGTGAACGAGAGGGAGAGTCCCAGCTCCTGCTGTATCTCGGCCTCGTGGCGGTGGCCCGTCGGCGCGTACGGGCGCACGACGCCCGAGCGCTCCGGATGGCTGGAGGCGGCGCCGCCGCCGGCGCCGCCCTCCGAGGAGCCGACCTTCAGGTCCGCGACCACCTGATCGTCGGGCGTGATCACGCCCGAATCGACCAGCGGCTTCAGCGCCAGCATCGTCGCCGTCGCGTTGCAGCCGCCGGAGGCGATCAGATCCGCGCCTTCGAGCTTCTCGCGTCCCAACTCGGGGAGCGCGTAGGCGGCGTCCGTGAGGTGCTCGGGGGCGACGTGGCCGTCGTACCACTCGTCGTAGTCGGCCGCCTCGTTCAGGCGGAAGTCCGCCGAGAGGTCGACCACGGTGCCCGCGGCGTCGCGGAAGGCGTCGATGTGCTCCATCGAGACGCCGTGGGGCGTCGACGCGAACAGCACGTCCACCGAGTCGAGGTCCTCGGGCGAGGAGAAGCGCACGTCGACGCCGCGGAGGTTCGGGTGGACGTAGCCGAGCGTCTTGTTCTCGTACTCGCGGCTCGTCGCCTGCGCGAGTTCGAAGTCCGGGTGGCCGGTGAGCAGGCGGCACAGCTCGCCGCCCGCGAAGCCGGAGGCGCCGACGACGGAGGCCGAGAGCGTCGCGTTCTCACCCGCACTCATGCGGTCATCACGGCTTCCCCGCCCGTCTCCGCCTTCAGTTCGAGCCAGTCGACGACCGCCGCGGGCACGTCGACCGCGCTCGCCTCGTTCAGTGCCTTGAACTCGACGGTGTGGTTCACCTCGTGAACCGTGTACTCGCCGTCCTTCGTCTCCATCAGGTCGACGCCGAGGAGGCCGCCGCCGACGGCGTCGCTCGCCTTCCTCACCAGCTCTTTCGCCTCGTCGTCGAGGTCGAAGGTCGCCGTCTCGCCGCCCTTCGCGGCGTTGGTGAGCCAGTGATCGGAGGTGCGCGTCATCGCGGCGACCGGCTCGCCGTCGCAGGCCAGCACGCGGATGTCGCGGCCGGGCTTGTCGACGTACTCCTGCACGTAGAACACCTTGTGCTCGTAGTGCCCGAGCGTCGCCTTGTGCTCCAGAATCGCCTC
>Ga0207718_100139_pt1 | contig 90112 bp, 80 predicted proteins | sample A23M2SouthBayCA_FD_187749 | JGI IMG/M metagenome (GOLD analysis project Ga0207718, IMG submission 187749) | Aerobic enrichment media microbial communities from Eden Landing Ponds, California, USA - A23 M2 (SPAdes) | ecosystem: Environmental > Aquatic > Marine > Unclassified | place: Emeryville...
CTCGCGGGCCGCAGGCCCGCTCGCAGGTTCGTTGGACGTAGTCCAACGCTCATCTCGGAAATCTTTGATTTCCGGCGACAGCGAGTCGCGGGACCGAAACTGGCGAGGACTTTCAGAGTTGTCTCACTCTCGGCAGATCCTTATCTGAACACTACCGTGCGCCCATACTGCACACTTTTAATCTCCGAGGACCGCCGCCCGGATCTCGCTCACGTCGGCGGTCGTCTTGAACGTCGTCCCCCCGTAGTGGGTCCGCGACGCCTCGTGACCGGCTTCCCGCAATGTGTCGAGAAAGTCCTCCATCGCCACGGCACTCTCGCCCCACCGTTTCGTGAGTCGATGCTGGTCGTAGTGGGTGGCCACGTCGAGTTCGCCGGCGAGCGTCTCCAGCAGCTCCCGACCTTCCTCGGCGGTCCCCATCTCGTCGTCGATCTGTCCGCGGACGCGCTCGAGGAAGTCCGTTTCGTGAGTCGCGCCGAGCCACAGCGGGCCGGCGGTCTGGAGGTGCTGGCCACACCGCGGACATTCCTCTGGGGGATGGGCGATCAGTCCCCGCTCCCTTTCGCGGTACAGACACTGCTGGCAGTGGTGGACGTAGCCAAGTTCCTCGATCGCGTCGTCGGCCGCGCGCGCGCCGCGCTCGAGATCGAGGTACGTCCGGACGTAGTGGTCGGTGGCGTGGGTGAGTGCCGGCCACGCGGCGATGTCGTAGCGGGCGGCGGTCCGGACCAGCGCGCCGAGGAGGATCCGGACGCCCATCTCCGAATGGTACTCGGTGTTTCGCGGGACAGCGCTGTAGGAGCGGACGCCGCTCTCGAAGTGTGCGCCACACAGCGGCGCGAGGTCGGTCGCCGTCACGGCGAGGACGCGCCCGGCGCTCTGGAGGGCGGCGTCGACGAACGGAATCGGCGTGCCGAAGGGATCCAGGTCCACGATGTCGAACCCCCGTTCGTGCATGACGGCGTTGGCGTCCCGGTGGAGCACTTCGCCCTCGAGGTCGTTGGCCGCGAGGTTGTCCCGGCAGCGCTCGACTGCCTCGCCGTCGACGTCACACAGCGTCGCGTCGAAGCCGTTTGCGGCCGCCCGGACGCCGCGGATCCCGGTCGCAGCGGTGGCGTCGAGATACGTCTCGACCGGGTGACCGTCGCGTTCGGCCACGCGCTCACGGACGGCCCGGATCGCGGCCACCGTCAGATCACGATTGCGTTCCTGGACCGGGTTGAAAAAGACTGACTCGCCGATCCCCGCCTCGGCCTGTTCGGGGACCGCGACCGTGACCCGTCCTTCGCGTTCGCGCATACCTCCGCTGGGCCGGCCGCGAGGAAAAGCGCCTCGTTCCTGGCACGGACTCCGGTGGACTTCTCGCCACGAAACGCCACGGTGTGGGCATCGAACCTGTTTTGACCCGCCGCTCCCAATCTCCGGGCCGTGACCGCAGTCGACGAGTGGCGAGCCGCGCTTGCCGAGGCGGGAGAACTCTCCCCTGACGTCGTCGACCGCATCACCACCGTCCACGGTTCCAGAGGCGTTCGCGCCATCGAGGCGGTCGCCGAGGATCGCGTCAAGGAGTACGAGGACTTCACGGTGGTGGTCGGTCACAGCGACGAGTACGTCATCGAGGGCGAGGCCTGTACCTGCGAGGACGCCGCGTACAATCTCGATCCCGACGATCCGACCGACCTCTGCTGGCACGTCCTCGCGGTCCTGATCGCCCGCGAGATCGACGCAGTCGACCACCACGACATGTATTACAGCGAGGTCAGGGACTTCCTGTGATGGCTGATTTCGTCGCCACGAACCCGACGGCGACGTCGATCAAAGCCGTGTTTGACGCTCGGGAAGGCACTTTTCCCCTGCCGTCGTTGTGTCTCACATGAATCGACGCACGTTCCTCGCGACGAGTGGCTCGCTCGCGACGCTCGCCGTCGCCGGCTGTCTCGACGGCGATGACGACGACGGATCGACGACCGAGCCCGGTACTGGATCGCCGACGGACACGCCGACTGACTCCCCGGCTGAGACACCGACCGAGACGCCCACGGATACGCCATCCGACACACCAACCGACACGCCTTCCCGATCTCTGCAAAACGGCAGCTTCGAGTCGGACCTGGACGGCTGGACGGTCGGCAAAGACCTGCCCGAGGATCCGAACAACGCCGGACAGCCGGTCGACTCCGACGTCCGCACGACGAACGAGGTAGCGGCCGAGGGCGAGACGGCGCTCGCTATCGAGATCGATGGCAGTGCCGACGACGGGACGGTCTGGGTGCAACAGGAAGTCGACCTCTCGGCCGTCGAGACGATCTCGGTGGCCGGCTACAGCGACCAGGAGTCGTTCAACCAGATCCTCAAGGTCGCTGCCTACGCTGGGCCAGTTCCCGCGGACGGACTCGCCGAGGCCGACTTCGACACCGCCGAACACCTCGCCGACCAAGAGGGATGGAAGACCTACGAGTACCCCGTCGATCACGACGGCGAGGGGCTGATCGCGGTCGGGGTCTCCATCGTCTGGGAGACGACGGCCGTCGGCGTCCTCGACGACGTTCGCCTCGAGTAATTCGGCTACGTCGCGGCGTCGGATCGCCAGCCGCTCAGACCAGTACGTCGACCTCGTACCCACTGCCACGGAGTGAATTAAGCAGTTTCTCGACGTGCTCAGACCCGCGCGTCTCGATGTCCAGATCGACCACGGTGTCGTCCATCGCGATGTCCCGGGAGGCGCGGTCGTGTTCGATCGCGTAGATGTTGGCCCGTTCCTGAGAGATCACCTCGACGAGTTCCTCAAGCGCGCCGGGACGATCCTCCAGCACCGTCCTGATCCGGAGATAGCGCCCCGTCTCGATCAGCCCGCGCATGATGACCGTCGTCAGGACGTTGAGGTCGATGTTCCCCCCGCTGAGCACGGGCACGATCGTTTCGCCCTCCTCGTACTCGAAGGCCCCCTCGAGCAACGCGGCGACCGGGACCGCGCCGGCCCCTTCGACGAGCGTCTTCGTCCGCTCTAAGAGCGTCGTCACGGCGACGGCGATCGCCGAGTCCGGGACCGTGACGACCTCGTCGACCCGCTCGCGGATCACTTCGAAGGGGCGCTCGCCGACCTTCCGTGTCGCGATGCCGTCGGCGATCGTCTCGACGCCCTCGCGCTCGACGATCTCGCCCGCTTCGAGGGACTGCGGGAGGCTCGCCGCGCCTTCCGCCTGGACGCCGATCACGCGGACGTCGTCGTCCCAGCCCGTGAGTGCGGTCGCGACGCCGCTGATCAACCCGCCGCCGCCGACCGCGACGACGACCCTGTCCACGTCGGGACAGTCCGCGGCGATCTCCAGCCCGAGGGTGCCCTGGCCGGCCATCACCATCTCGTCGTCGAAGGCAGGGACGTAGGTCCGGTCCTCCGCCTCGGCGATCTCGTGAGCGCGTTCGGCCGCGGCGTCGTAGTCCTCGCCGTGGAGGACGACGTTGCCACCGTAGCTCCTGGTGGCCTTCACCTTCGAGACGGGCGCGCGCTCGGGCATGACGATCGTCGAATCGACGCCCATGCGGCTGGCCGCGAGCGCGACGCCCTGGGCGTGGTTGCCCGCACTCGCCGCGACGACGCCGGCGGCCTGCTGGTCGTCGGTGAGCGTCGCGATCCGGTTGGTCGCCCCGCGGATCTTGAACGAGCCAGTCCGCTGGACGGTCTCGTATTTCGGATGGACATCCGCATCGGTCATCGCCGAGAGGGAGTAGGATCGCTCCAGTGGGGTGTGCCTGGCCGTCGCCGTGACGCGATCGCGAGCGGCCAGGACGTCCTCACGAGTGAGCATGTCGGGAATTGCGGCCGGACGGTGGTAACTGTGCGGGATGAAAATCGACGCGCGACGATCCCTCACCTCTATGGGCGTGGCGCTCCAGGAAAATCACGTGATGACTGACGAACTCCAAAACGAGAGCGACACGTTCGACATCGGCGGCGAGTTGACGGTCCACCGCCTCGGGTTCGGGGCGATGCGGTTGACCGGCGAGGACATCATCGGCCCGCCGGCTGACGAGGAGAACGCGAAGGACGTGGTCCGCCGCGCAGTCGAACTCGGCGTCGATTTCATCGACACCGCCGATTCGTACGGCCCGGGCGTCAGCGAGCGCTTGCTCGGTGAGGCCCTGACCGAGGACGACGTCGTCGTGGCCACCAAAGCCGGACTGCTCCGGCACCGCGACGGCGAGTGGACGCCCCACGGCGACCCCGAATACCTCCACAACCAGGTGCTTGCGAGTCTCGATCGGCTCCGGACCGATCAGATCGATCTCTATCAGTTCCACCGGCCGGACCCCGACGGCGACTTCGAGGACTCGGTGCAGGCCTTCGCCGAGATGCAGGACGCCGGCCAGATCGAACACGTCGGCCTCTCGAACGTCACCGTCGAGCAACTCGAGACGGCGATGGACATCGTCGACGTCGCGACGGTCCAGAACCAGTACAATATCGGCAACCGCGAGGACGAGGCCGTCCTGGAGGCGTGTGAATCCCACGACGTCGGCTTCATCCCCTGGGGGCCGATGTACACGGTCGACGACGAGGGCGTCGCCGGCGTGCTCGACGACGTCGCCGAGCGACACGACGCGACGCGGCGACAGATCGCGCTGGCGTGGTTGCTCGATCACTCGGACGTGATGCTCCCGATCCCCGGGACGTCGAGCGTCGAGCACCTGGAGGCGAACGTCGCCGCCACGACCATCGACCTGACCGACGAAGATCGGGCCGCCCTGGACGACATCGACTCGCAGTAGGGAGAAGAGCGGTAACGTTTCGGGATTCTCTCGGTGTCTCACTCGCTATCCGTCACGACCGTCATCGAGATACAGCGGGTGAATCGGCTACCGAACCACAGTCACCGTCACCGGTGCTTCGGTTACGACCGTCGTCGCCACCGTCCCGAGTAAGCGCGAGACCAGGCCATTGGTGTCGCCCCCGTGACCACCCATGACAACGTGATCCACGTCGAACTCCTCGACGGATGAGACGATAACCTCGGCCGGGTCGCCGATCTCGATCACCGTCTCGACGCGCTGGTCGTGTGCGCCGACCTCCTCACGAGCCTCCGCGACCGACGTCTCGGCTCTGTTCTCTGCCTCGGCGACGCGTTGTTCCGTGCGATCCCGAAGCCCGCCTTCGCTCATCGTGCTCCCGATCGGCGTGAGGACGTTGAGAACTGTGATCTCGCAGCCGTAGGTCTCCAGTGCGTGACGGAGTGCCTGCCCAGCGAGCGGGGAGCCATCCAGGGGGACGAGGACGTGGGTGGGTGCCATAGCGAGGATGGAGAAGCCAGACACAAGAAACACGGCTCCATCGAAGCCACTTCCGTCGACGTACCCTGGCAAGCCTACCGCTTGTCGATCCGGACGAACTCCCGGTCCTCGGGACCGACGTAGCGGGCGCGGGGACGGATGAGGCGGTTGTCCTCCTGGTATTCGAGGACGTGGGCGACCCAGCCGCCGACGCGGGACATGGCGAAGATAGGCGTATAGAGGTCGATCGGGATGCCCATCTGGTAGTACATCGACGCCGAGTAGAAGTCGACGTTGGGCGCGATGCCGGTCTCCTTGGCCATGAACTCCTCGATGGCCCGGGAGTACGAATACCACTTGAACTCGTCGGCGGCCTTGCCCAGGGCCTTGGACTTCGCGCCGAGGATCTTCGCCCGGGGGTCCTTGACGTCGTAGACGCGGTGGCCGAACCCGGGGATGCGTTCACCCGCCTCCAGCGCTTCCCGTGCCCACTCGACGGCCGTCAGGTCGCTCTCGTCGATCTCCAGTAGCGTACGCATCACGTTCTGGTTCGCGCCGCCGTGGAGGTCGCCCTTCAGCGCGCCGATGGCGCTGGTGACCGAACTGTGGAGGTCCGACAGCGTCGAGGCCGTGACCATCGCGGCGAACGTCGAGGCGTTGATCCCGTGGTCGGCGTGGACCACCAGGGCCATGTCGAAGATCTCCGCCAGCGTCTGGTCCGGCTCCTCGCCGTTGAGCATGTACAGGAAGTTCGCGGCGTGGCTCAGGTCCGTCCGCGGTTCGATCGGCTCCTCGCCGTCCCGGATGCGCTTGTAGGCGGCGACGACTGTCGGCATCTTCGCGGTGATCCGCCGGCCCTTTCGCTGGGTGATCTCGCCGTCGCCGGCCTCGCCTGTCGAGTCGTCCGGGTCGTAGGCCGACAGCATCGAGACGGCGGTCCGGAGGGCGGCCATCGGGTTCTCCTCGGCAGCGGCGAGTTCCCGGACCGTTCCGAGCACCTCGTCACGGACCGCGCGCTCCTCGGCCATCTTCTCGGTGAACGGTTCTAACTCGGACGCGGTCGGCAGGTGACCCTCCCAGAGCAGATACAGTACCTCTTCGAAGGACGTGTTCCGGGCGAGCTCCTCGATCGCGTACCCCCGGTAGACGAGTCGCCCTGCCTCGCCGTCGATGTCGCTCAGCGACGATTCGGCGACCAGCACTCCCTCCAGTCCCTTTCTGAGCTCGTCTGCCATATCATACACTGCCCACCTTCAAGGAAAAGCATTACCGTTTTCAGGTTACGTTTTCTTGTATCTCCTCTGCTGACACGAACGGGCTCGGTATGTTCATATTCTCCGGCGGCTTTTCGACGATCGTCAAGATTCAGGATCCGCAGGGCGTCATATCCCGCCCGGCGTTTCGGGCGGCAATGCTTTTCCCCCATGGTGTCGAAGCGCCCACACATGGCCACAGGCGAGGACGTCACGTACGAACCGGTCAGCGTCAAGGACGTACTGGCCGAGATGAAGGACACCGCCGAGTTGCTGATCGACCTCTCGTACTCGGCGGTGTTGCTCGGCAGCGACGAGCTCGCCGAGGAAGTGCTCGCCCTCGAAGAACGCATGGACGTTCTCCACCTTCAGGCGCGGATGAGTCTCCTCATGGCGGCCCGCAACCCCGAGGACGCCGAAGCGCTGGCTCCGGTCCTTGGCGTCGTCGGGGCCGCGGAGAAGATCTCCGATGCGGCGGGCGACATCGCGAAGGTCGTCCTGGAGGACATCGGCCTGCCGGCGGCGATGCGGGCGACCCTGCCCGAGGCGGTCGAGACGCTGGTCCGGGCGACAGTCGAGACCGACTCGACGTACGCCGCCCGGACGCTCGCCGATCTCAACCTCGAAACCGCGACGGGCGTGCGGATCATCGCGATCCGTCGGTCGGGTGAGTGGTTGCTCAACCCGACCGCAGAGACGACGCTCCGGGCGGGTGACGTCCTCCTCGCGAGGGGGCCCGAGGACGGGGTCGCCGAAGTCTACGCGGCGACGACCGGCGAGACCTACGACCCCCCTGCGCCGCCCGAGAGCGACATCGATGACTTGGAGCGGGCGGTCGATTCGATCGTGCTGATGAAGAACATGAGCGAACTCGCCGTCGACCTGGCCTACGGCGCGGTGCTGTTCGACAGCGAGGGCGTCGCCGAGGAGGTCTTAGAACTCGAGGCCGAGGTCGACGCCCTCCAGTCCCGATTCGAGGCCTGGACGCTCCAGGCCGCGGGCCGGGTCGACGATCCGATCGCCCTGCGCGGCCTGGTGCACCTCGCGCGCTCGACGGAGGTCATCTCCGACGCGGCCTTAGAGATCAGCGAGGGCGTCCTTCGCGGGCTCGGAACCCATCCCGTCGTCGAGGCGGCGATCGAGGAGAGCGACGAGGTGATCGTTCGGGAGACAGTCTCCCCGGACAGCGACCTCGACGGCGCGACGCTGGGCGATCTGGAGGTCAAGACCCGGACGGGGATGCGCGTGATCGCCGTCCGCCGGCCGGCGACCCATCCGACCGGCAAGCACTCGACCGACTGGGAACTCTCGCCGGGGCCCGAGACGGCGATCGACGCCGGCGACGTGCTCATCGCGAAGGGCACCCGAAGCGGTGCGGAGCGGTTGGGCGAACTGGCTGGCGGCGAGGAGTAGCCCGCGACCGTCACTCGTCCGCCTTGGCGAGCCTGTACGCTTCGATGCCGACCAGAACCGTCGTCACGACGGCCCCGACCGTCATCGCGAGGACGGCAAGCAACGAGAGGTATAGCACCTGTCCGAGCGCCGACGCCCGGCCGAAGACGAACACGGCGTAGACGGCGATGGCGAAGACGATCCCCGTTGCGATCCCGCGTTTCGCGTGCGTGCGAACGCGAAGGGCCGCCAGGAATCGCGCTTTGCCGCCCTCGGAAGATGCGGCGTCACTGTTCGATGCGTCTGACACGCTTCGGCGATAGTCGGGCCGGGGACAAAGACCTCCGGATTGCGGTCGAATCCGGGGCCTCGGTGTCACTCCACGAGGCGTTCGATCTCGGTCACGAGGACGTCGCTCGCGCCGATGTCCTTCAGCCGGTTGATCGTCTCGAAGACCTCGCGCTCGTCGACGACAGCGTGGACGGCGACGTCCTCGGTGCCGGCGATGTCCATCACCGTCGGCCCGCCCATCCCTGGGAGGACGTCCTTGACGTCGTCCAGCCGCGATTCGGGGGCGTTCATCATGAGGTAGCGCTTGTCCTCGGCCGACAGTACGGAGGACAGTGCCATCTCGATCTGCTGTACTTTGGGGTCGTCGGCGACGTCCTCGTGGGCGAACAGCCGGACCGAACTCTCGAGGACGTCGTCGATCACCTCGAGACGATTCATCCGCAGGGTCGTGCCCGTCGAGGTGATGTCGACGATGCCGTCGGCGATGTCGACGTGCGGCGTGAGTTCGGTCGCCCCCGAGACCTCGGTGATCTCGGCGTCGACGTCGACGGCCTCGAGGTAATCCGCCGTGACGGTGGGGAACTCGGTCGCGATGGTGCCCCCCTCGAGATCGGCGGGCGTTTCGATGTCGCCGTCCTCGGGCGTGGCGAGCACGAGTTTGCACTCACCGAACCCGAGATCGAGCAGGTCAACCAAGTTGTCCCGGTCGGCCTCCTGGGCCTGGTCGTACCCGGTGATGCCGAGGTCGGCCGCGCCGTCGGAGACGTACTCGGGAATGTCCGCCGCACGAGCGTACAGGACGGTCACGTCTTCGTCGACCGTCCGGGCGTAGAGCTGTCGGTCCGCGCCGTCGACGAGGTGGAGCCCGGCGCGTTCAAGCAACTCGACGCTCGGGTCGTGAAGCCGGCCCTTGTTGGGCAAGGCGATGCGCATACTCCACCTCCGTGCGAGAGCCGCAACTGTCTTTCGGCACAGATCGACGTTTGGAGACCGTTTGGCGAGTCGACACAGTCCGTGATTCGACCACATGACGTCTCTCCTCGGAAGATACATTCATTACCGTGGCTCCGGAATATTTGTTCATGCGTAAGATGGGTGAGTCGAGTCACTGATGATCGACGGGTTGGCGATCGGTGGCCGGTTCTGGTACCTGGCAATCTTCGGCCTCTCTGCGGTCGCCACGTTCGCCAGTGCGGTCCGGGTCAACCGGATCGCCGAAGGCGACACCCGACGGGGCCTGGTCGCGCTCTTGCTCACCAGTGGCGGGTGGGCGCTGGCACACGTCGGCTATCTGGCGACGGCCGACGAGCAACTGGGCGTCTTCCTCTACCAGATCGGACTCGTCGTCGGGTTGAGCACGATCGGCGGGTGGCTGTACTTCTGTTCGGCCTACACCGGCCGGTCACTCCACCGCGATCCACGGATCCGACGGATAACGGTCACCGTCTTCCTCGCGATCGTCGCCGTGAAACTCACCAACAGCGTCCACGGACTGTACTTCACGAGCGAGGTCGTCTCGACGCCGTTTCCCCACGTCGCGATAGAGAGCTCAACCTTGCACTGGACGGTCATGGGGGCTAGCTACGCGCTGGCGACGGTCGGGTACTTCATGCTCTACGAGCGCTTTCGACACGTCAGCCACGACTCGCGGCCGCTGCTGCTATTACTCGGGCTGACGGCCCTGCCGGTCGGCTTCGACGTCCTGGGGACGATCGCTCCCGGGCTGATGGAGATCACCTACGAACCGGTCGGCGTCGCGGTCTTCGCCGTCGGGCTCTCGTTCGTTTACTTCGGGCGCTTCCGGACGATCCGGCTGGCCGGCGACCGCGACGACCCGGTGATCGTCCTCGATGCCGACGAGCGGATCCAGGACTACAACCGGGCGGCGACGCGACTCGTCCCCGCGCTCGACGACCGGTCGATCATCGGTGATCGTTTCGCCGACGTCGCCCCGGAGTGTGCGGAGAAACTCGCGGAGGACGATCCGCTCGTCACGGTCCATCGGGACGGCGAGACGCGCTACTACCGCGTGACCGAACAGCAGTTCTCGGCCTCTCAGTCCTCACTGGGGCGGGCACTCGTGTTCACCGACGAGACCCACCGCGAGCGCTACCGAAACGAACTCGAACGCCAGAACGACCGGCTGGATTCCTTCGCCAGCATGCTCTCTCACGACCTCCGTAACCCGCTGAACGTCGCCCAGGGTCGCCTCGAACTCGCTCGCGACGAACACGATAGCGAACACCTCGAAACTGCCAGCGAGGCGCTCGACCGCATCGAAACCCTCATCGAGGACGTCCTCCAGCTCGCCCGCCAGGGGAAGCCGGTCGAGGAGACCGACCGCGTCAGCCTCGGGGCGATCGCTCGCGACGCCTGGGGGATGGTCGAGACGGCCGAGGCGGAGCTGGTCGTCGAAACCGATCGCGACCTCGTCGTCGATCCGGAACGCCTCCAGCGGCTGTTCGAGAATCTCTTCCGGAATTCCGTCGAACATGGCGGCGAAGACGTGACCGTCACGGTCGGCGCGCTCGACGTCGGTGACGGTTTCTTCGTCGAAGACGACGGGGACGGCATCCCATCCGAGGAACGTGAGGAGGTCTTCGAGTCGGGCTACAGCACCGCGGAGGACGGTACCGGGTTCGGCCTCTCGATCGTCGAGCAGATCGTCGCCGCGCACGAGTGGGCGATCGACCTCGCAGACGTCGAAGTGGGGACTCGCTTCGAGATCCGGACGTGAGCGCGAGTATTTAAGTGAATCGACGGGCGTCGGACGGGTGGCTGACGAACCTATTTGTCGATGCCGCCCCCCGATCCTGGATAATGAACGACGTCCTCTCGGATCTGGAGGAAGTGACCGTCGAGTTCGACGAGGAGACCCTCGAAGCACTGGACGAGAAGGCCTTCCGGGATCACCGGGACAACCGTGAGGCCGCTGTCAGGGATCTGTTGGATGGGTGGCTGAAAGCGGGCGAGGAGTGAACTGACACCGCCGGCGTTCCCTCGGGACCAGCAGAACCCGCCACAGTCTTATCCGTTCCCCGAAAATCACGCGCCATGAGCGACCTCCTCGTCACGGGCGGACAGGTCCTCCGTCCGGACATGACTGTTGAACGCGCGGACGTACTGATCGACCAGGACACGGGCACGATCGAGGCCGTTGGTGATCCCGGCGCTGGCGACGACGAACTCGACGCCGCGGGCGGACTCGTCATCCCCGGACTCGTCAACGCCCACACCCACGTCGCGATGACGCTGCTCCGTGGTCTGGCCGACGACAAACCCCTCGACGCCTGGCTCCGGGAGGACATCTGGCCTGTCGAGGCCGAACTCACCGCTGCGGACATCCGCGTCGGCGCGGAACTCGGGCTGATCGAGATGATCAAGTCCGGGACGACGGCGCTGTCGGACATGTACTTCGCGGTCGAAGAGATCGCCGAAGCGGTCGAGGAGGCCGGCGTTCGCGCCCGCCTCGGCTACACTGCGGTGACTGTCGGCAAGGACGACGAGGGCGCGCGGGCGGACCTCGAACGGAGCCTCGAAGTGGCCCAGGAACTCGACGGCACGGCCGACGGTCGGATCCGGACGACGTTCCAGCCCCATTCGCTGACGACCGTCGGTGAGGCGTACCTTCGGGAGTTCGTCCCGCAGGCCAACGATGCGGGGATGGCGACGCACCTCCACGCCAACGAGACGCCCGACGAGGTCGGGCCGATCGTCGAGGAACACGGGAGGCGACCGCTCGCCTATGCCGAGGAGATCGGGCTTCTTTCGGGCGATACGTACGTCGCCCACGGCGTCCACGTTGAGGACAGCGAGATCGAGTTGCTGGTCGAGACCGACACCGGCGTCGCCCACTGCCCGGCTTCCAACATGAAACTCGCGAGCGGGATGGCCCCGGTCCAGGACATGCTCGACGCCGGCGTCACCGTCGGGATCGGGACGGACGGCGCAGCCTCGAACAACGACCTCGACATGTTCGACGAGATGCGCGACGCGGCCATGCTCGGGAAACTCGCCGCCGACGATGCGGGGGCCGTCGATGCGACGACCGTCGTCGAGATGGCGACGGTGAACGGTGCCGCCCTTCTCGGGTTCGATTCCGGCCGGATCGAACCTGGCGCGAACGCCGATCTGGCCGTCGTCGATCTCGAGGTCCCACACCTCACGCCGGCCCACGATCTGGTCTCGCACCTGGCGTACGCCGCCCGTGGGTCGGACGTCCGGCATACCGTCGCCGACGGTCAGGTACTCATGCGCGACCGCGAGGTGACCGTCTTCGACGAGCAACGCGTCCGTGAGGCGGCCGTCGAACACGCCGACGCACTGATCGACCGGGCGACTTAGCGCTCGGTGATCGGGAGGCTGTCTCATCGATAAAATTCTTCATATTTGAAGGAGAATAGAATGCTGAAAAACTTTTTTGAACAATATAAACGGTTCTACGTCGGTTGATACGTTCGACAAACACTCCCGAACAGAGTGAACAGCAATCGGGGTATATGTTCCCGCAACGTCGAGTGACGAGTGTAATGAATCAGAAGCTGATCGCCGTCGCCCTGGCCGCGCTCATGGTCACCTCGGTCGCCGCACCCGCGCTGGCTGCCGAGGGCGGCCTCGCGGTCTCGGTGACACAGGCTGGCAACGACGCGGACGTGACGATTTCGGTGACAGACAACGGGACAGCCGTTCCGAACGCCACCGTCGACGTGAGCGTCGTCTCCGATGACGATCTCAACGAGACGGACGAGGACCTCAACGAGACGGACGAGGACCTCAACGAGACGGACGATGACCTCAACGAGACGGACGATGACCTCAACGAGACCGACGAGGACCTCAACGAGACCGACGAGGGCCTCAATGAAACGAACGACGAGGTCAACGAGACCGACGACGAAACCGAAGAGCAAGAAGACGAAGACGAGCTGAACGAGACGGACGAAGAGACAGATGAGATTGCGGAAGACGAAGCAGAGACGGACGACACGTACGCGGGCAGTGGGACGTACACGACCGACGAAAACGGCACCGTGGTCCTCCCCGCCCCCGAGACGGCGGTGACCGTCGAGGTCACGGCGACGGTCGACAACCGGACTGCGACGACGATCGCCGAACTCGAACCGGCCGACGAAGACGATGACGGGGAGGCGTTCGGCCTCGAAGTGAGTGCCTTCGTTCAGGAGATGCTCGCTGACGGGGGTGCCGGCCCCGGCTTCGGGCAGGCAGTCGCCGACTTCGTGACGGAGAACAACCCAGGCAACGACAACCGCCCCGACCACGCCGGTCCGAACGGGAGCGACGCTGACGACCGCGGGCCGTCCCAGGCCGGCGAGCAGGATCGCGACCGTGATCAGGATCGGGACGAGGACCAAGACCACGACCCCGACCGCGACTGGGATCGTGACGCGAGGGACGATGCCGACGATAGCGACGATGTCGACGAAGGAGATGAAACCGAGAACGCGAATGGGGAAGGCGCGACGGCCGATGACGATCGTCGGGGGCCGCCCGAGCACGCCGGTCCGGATAGCAACGAATCCAACGATCGCGGACCGTCACAGGCGGGTGACCAGGATCGCGACCGTGACCGCGATCCGGACGCGAACTCCGAGGACGAACCGGACCGCGATCGCGACCGTGACGAGGCCGACGAAGACGACAGTGACGAGGCCGACGAAGACGACAGTGACGAGGTCGACGACGAAGAACGGGAAGACGAGGCTGACGATATAGACGACGAGCAGGAGGAAACGGAGGCAGACGAGACCGATAGTGACGGGGCAGCCGACGATGACGAAGACGATGATGACGAAAACGACGATGACGAAGACGACGACCAGCGTGGGCCGCCCGAACATGCGGGCCCCCCGAACTGATCGCCTTGATCTCGCTGTCCGATCCATTCCGCTGGCGCTTCGGTAGCGTTTTCCCCCCGTGTGCCGATAGTTCGGGACATGAGTCAGCCGATTACTGCGCGAGTAGATGATCCCGCAGCCATGCGGGAGTCGGGCCGCCGCAAGATCGACTGGGCGCGTGAACACATGCCGATCGTGGCCGCCCTGCGCGAGGAGTTCGAGGCAGAACAACCCCTGGCGGGCCAGACGATCGGGATGGCGATGCACGTCGAAGCCACGACGGCCGTCCTGACTGAGGCCCTGGCCGCCGGCGGGGCCGAGGTCGCGATCACTGGCTGTAACCCGCTGTCGACGCACGACGACGTGAGCGTGGCACTCGACGCCCACGAGTCGATCACCTCCTACGCCGAGCGCGGCGTCGAGGACGAGGCTTATTACGGCGCGATCGACGCCGTTCTCGAACACGAACCGACGATCACCATCGACGACGGCGCGGACCTTGTCTTCCGGGTCCACGAGGCGTATCCGGAACTTATCGACTCGATCGTCGGCGGCTGTGAGGAGACGACCACCGGCGTCCACCGCCTGCGGTCGATGGACGACGACGACGCGTTGGAGTACCCGATGTTCGCCGTCAACGACACGCCGATGAAGCGGCTGTTCGACAACGTCCACGGCACGGGCGAGGCGAGCCTGGTCTCGATCGAACTCACGACGAACCTCGCAATCGCGGGCAAGACGATCGTGGTCGGCGGGTTCGGCCAGTGTGGCAAGGGCGTCGCGATGAAGGCTCGTGGGATGAACGCCGACGTCGTCGTCACCGAGGTCGAACCCCGCCAGGCCTTAGAGGCTCACATGGAAGGCTTTCGCGTCATGCCGATGGTCGAGGCCGCCGCGGAGGGTGACCTGTTCGTGACGACGACGGGCAACCGTGACGTCATCACACGCGAGGACTTCGAGGAGATGAAAGACGGGGCAGTGCTGGCCAACGCCGGGCACTTCGACGTCGAGATCGACTTGGAGACCCTCGAAGACATGGCCGAGAACGTCTTCGAGGCGAGAGACGGCGTCCGTGGGTACGAACTCCCGGACGGCCGCCAGCTGAACGTCCTCGCCGAGGGACGGCTCGTCAACCTCGCCTCGCCGGTCGCGGAGGGCCATCCGGTTGAGGTCATGGACCAGAGTTTCGCGATCCAGGCTGTCTCGGCCCGTGAGATGGTCGAGAACGGCGAGGAGTACGGGGCTGGCGTCCACAACGTCCCCGACGAACTGGACAAGGAGGTCGCCGAGATCAAACTCGACGCCGAAGGCGTCGAGATCGACGAGCTGACGCCCGAACAGCGCGAGTACATGGACTCCTGGCAGCACGGGACGTGAGTGACGACGGACAGGTATTTGGCCTGTACTGCGACGTTTCGGCGGGTCCGAGTTTCTCCCCCGGTGCGGCGTTTGGTAGCGTTTCGGACCGGTCGTCTGCAGGAGCGCCGTGACCGTCACACCGGGCTGTTTGCTACTGTGACTCTCTCTCTCACAACTCTTGCCCGGCCTTTATATACTGGAACGCGACCACCCAAACCCATGTCACGAGTGGCAGGTGCTGAAGGGGGTATCGGGCAGGAACGGTCGGGGCGACTCACGTTTGTCAGCGTCGTAACCGCATTATACGCGATCATGGTGTTATTGACTGGACTGGTCGTGATTGGCACGATAGTTTTCGCTGGTAGATTCGCTCCCTCGGCGGTCGTCGGCGTTCTGGTCGTGACCGTCCTTTTTGCCGCGCTGATTGGCGGCCTCTATTTGGGTGTGGCTTACGGATTGTGGAACCGCAGAAGTTGGGGCCGCAGCCTTGGGTTCGTGGTGCACGTCCTGGCGGTCGTTGGATCGATCCCGCTTCTCGCTGGCGGTCTCATTTGGGTCCTGCCGTCTTTCGTCCTGTCGGGGGCGGCGGTCTATTTCCTCTACGACGAGGGCGTTGCATTCCAGTGACCGGGTGGACAGCGAACGTCGCGTTAGGCGACCGACGACGGGGGCCACGGCCGCCCAAGCCGTCGGGATCGAAGTCCCCGGACAACCCCGCGACACGCCGCTATTGCGTTTCGTACCACTCTGCGAAGGCGTCGATCGCCCGCCCGCGGTGTGAGTACTCGTTCTTCTCGTCGGGTGTCATCTCGGCGAAAGTCTTGCCGTCGTACTCGAAGATCGGATCGTAGCCGAACCCGCCCTCCCCCCGCGGTGGGACGATCTCCCCCACCACGCGCCCCTCGAAGATCGCGACCGGCGGATCGCCGTCCCGGACGGTCGGTGCCCCCGTGAGCGCTGACCCGTCGCAGTAGGCGATCAGCGACCGGAACGCGGCGGCGTGGTCGTCTTCCGGTTCGGTGAGTCGCCAGACGCGTTCGATCCCGAGCGTGTCCTCGACGTACGCCGAGTACGGGCCGGGGAACCCGTCGAGTGCGTCGACGAACAGTCCGGAGTCCTCGACCATGACGGGCTCGCCGATCTCACGGTAGGCCTCGCGTGCCCCGTGGGCGGCGATCTCCCCGAGGTCGTGGCTCTGGATCTCGGTGTAGTCGTAGGTGAACTGCGTCACTTCCTCATCGAGTGCTGCCCGGGCCTCCCGGACTTTCCCGTCGTTGCCGGTCACGAAACGGAGCATAGCCGGGGGGAGGCCCCCCGTTCAAAAAGTGTCGTCGGTCGTCGCCGCGGGCACGCCGTCACGATCGCCGACGAAGGTCACTCCACCATGACTTCGACCGGTTCGCTGTCTTCCTCGTCTCCGTCTGCGCCGTCGTTGCTCTCCTCGCCGGACTGTTGTTGGTACAGCAGGAGGCCGGCGACGCCCAGCACGAGCCACGACCGCCAGTTCGCGAGGTTGAGCGTGTAGCCGATCCCGAACGGTTTCTTCGTGAGCATGCCCTCGCCGGGCTGCCAGTACGCCGAGAGGAGTCGTTTCATGCTCGGTCGTTCAAAATTGTACGGGATGCCGAAGATCTCGCCCGTCTGTGGTTTCTCGGACATACGTCACGCTACGACTGGGTCCGTTAAGACGTTTGTCCCGGACTGTCGAACGCGAATCGTCGCTCGCCAGGGTTCTTAAGACGCTGGCCCGACAATCCGTCCCCATGCGACGCTTCCGGATCGGCAGCGCGTTCGGGATCCCGATACAGCTAGATCTGACCTTCCTGTTGGTCCTCCCGCTATTCGCCTGGATCATCGGCGCACAGGTCGGCCAGTCGGTCGAACTCATGAACGACGTCTGGGGGGCGGCGATTCCGGTCGGTCCGTTGTCGACCGGGATGTTTCCCTGGATACTCGGGACGGCAGCGGCACTCGGCCTCTTCGCCTGCGTCGTCCTCCACGAACTCGGTCACTCGGTCGTCGCGATGCGCTTTGGGTTCCCGATCTCCTCGATCACGCTCTGGCTGTTCGGCGGGATCGCCCAGCTCGAGGAGATGCCCGAGGACTGGAAACAGGAACTCCTCATTGCGATCGCTGGGCCGATCGTCAGCGTCGCGCTGGCCGGGCTCTCCTACGGGGCATTCTGGCTCGTTCCGGCTGGCGACGCCGTCGGCATTGCGTCCGTGAAGTTCCTGCTGGGATACCTCGCGCTGATGAACGTCGTCCTTGCGATCTTCAACATGCTGCCCGGCTTTCCGATGGACGGCGGCCGGGTCCTCCGGGCGCTACTGGCTCGAACTCGGCCCTTCGCCCAGGCGACCCAGATCGCCGCCGAGGTCGGCAAGCTCTTTGCCCTGTTGCTGGGTCTGTTCGGCCTGTTCGGTGGGGGTGGACTCTTTTTAGTCGCCATCGCCTTCTTCATCTACATCGGGGCGTCCAGTGAGGCCCAGATGACGACGATGAAAGCCGCCTTCGAGGGCGTGACCGTCCGGGACGTCATGACGCCAGCCGATCGCGTCCGGACGGTCGACCCCGAACTGTCGGTCGCGGAGCTGATGGAGCTGATGTTTCGGGAACGTCACACCGGGTTTCCCGTTGTCGAGGACGGTCGGGTCGTGGGACTGGTCACGCTGGAGGACGCCCGCGCGGTTCGGGAGGTCGAACGCGACGCGTTCAGGACCGGGGAGGTGATGACGACGGATCTGCGGACGATTCACCCCGACGAGAATGCGATGACAGCCCTGACCCGGATGCAGGAGCACAACATCGGTCGGCTGGTCGTCATGGAGGACGACGAGTTCGTCGGCCTGCTCACCCGCTCTGACCTGATGACGGCACTTTCGATCATCAAGGAGAGCGGGCGCGACACCGCGACGAGCGGACGGGCGCTGAACGATGGCGTCCCAACGACGATGGCACGCGACAGTGAGCGGGAGGCCGGTCAGGAAGACCGACGCTTCGAGGATTGATCTCCGAGGGGGGTGTCCCAGCTCGGACCTGATTCAGACGGGACCGGACTCAAACGGGGAGTGAGATACTGCTTGCCGGTTCACCGCGCCGAGCGTCGCGAACGGTGAGTCGCGTCACCGTCCAGGTGATCGGGTCGATCGAGCGCTCGACGAGCCGGCTGATCCGCTCGTCATCGCCGCCCCGGGCGATCGTCACGTGGGGCGTGTATTCGTCGCCTTCCAGGCCCTCGACCGGTGAGAACAGGTCGACGAGTCGCTCGTGAAGCCGGCGGAGCTCGGGACTTTCAACGGTGAGGTAAATGACCGGTGCGGGACCGTTCGTCGGCTCAGCGAAGTAATCGATCCCGGTCACCTGTGCTTCGAAGGGCGGCTGACCGGTCAGGTATTCACGCACCTGGGCCTGGAGTCGCGGGACCGATCGATCCTGCCCGAGTCGCTTGAGCACCAGCGTGTGTTCGCCGCGCGTTCGCTCCTGGGCCCGTGGCACGTCGTGGGCTAACTCACTCGCCAGCCGGGCGACCGACGAGGGGACCGGGACGTTCAGGCTGTACACGTCTCTCCGTGCGGTGCGATACGGAATAAGCGACTCGATTGATCAGATCCGGTCGAGCAACCACAACACGATCAGGACGACGATAATCAGCCCGAGCAGCGGCCGGAAGGGACCCAGGAGCCATGCGATCCCATCGATGACCATTCCGACGATTTCGAGGGTGATCAGGACGACCACCAGTAGGAGGACGATCTTCAGCAGGTCTTCGACGTCGAGACTCATGTCGATCACTTCACACGCGACCCAAATAGGCGTTGTGGCGGATCGCTGGATCGGTCGCCCGGTGACCGCCCTGGTCCGTGAGTTACTCACATGCCGACTCCAACCCGGAAGATATTAGTATCGCTTGCCGGATATTCCGGGGTACATGACGCCGATTCGCCGGTCCAGTGCCAGCGTCTCCGAGACCGGCGGGTCCGTCTCCCTTCTCCGACGCCGACGACCGGGCCGTTAGGCCCGAATACATTCACTTTCCGACCGGTTTCGCATCGTTTCATCGCCGCCCACCGTCGGGTCCCGGGGCGGTCATCTCTCACCCGACAGTCACCACACCCATGACACAACAGGACGGAAACGGCACGGTCGCGCTCGCCTTCTCCGGCGGGCTCGACACGACAGTCTGCGTACCGCTGCTGAAAGAGGAGTACGGCTACGACGACGTCATCGGCGTCACCGTCGATGTCGGCCAGCCGGACTACGAGTTCGACGAGGCCGAGGAGACTGCCGAGGCACTCGGGCTGGAGCACTACGTCGTCGACGCGACCGAGGAGTTCGCGGACCTCTGTCTCGACGCCGTCAAAGCCAACGCCGACTACCAGGGCTACCCGCTCGGGACGGCCCTCGCACGGCCGGTCATCGCCGAGGCGATCGCCGATGTCGCCGAAGAGCAGGGCTGTACCGCCCTCGCTCACGGCTGCACCGGGAAGGGTAACGACCAGTTGCGCTTCGAAGCGGTCTGGCGCGACACCGACATGGACGTCATCGCGCCGATCCGCGAACTCGGGCTCACCCGCGAGTGGGAGAACGAGTACGCGGCGGAGAAGGGCCTCCCCGTCGAGGGCGGGGCCGGCGGCCGCTACTCCATCGACACGAACCTCTGGAGTCGCTCGATCGAGGGCTCGGAACTCGAGGACCCCGCGACGATCCCCGATGACGACATTTACCTGTGGACGGAGAATCCTTCCGGGAAGGACGCCGAACTCGTCGAGATCACCTTCGAGGACGGCACCGCCGTCGCCGTCGACGGCGAGGAACTCGGTTCGGTCGAACTCATCGAGGCACTCAACGAACGCGCCGGTGCCCACGGGATCGGACGGACGGACATGATGGAGGACCGGATGCTCGGCCTGAAGGTCCGGGAGAACTACGAGCACCCGGCCGCGACGGTCCTGCTGACCGCCCACGAGGCACTGGAAGGGCTCGTCCTCACCGCCGAGGAGCGTCAGTTCAAGACCGCCATCGATCAGCGCTGGTCGGAGAAGGCTTACGAGGGGCTGATCGACGCGCCGCTGATGAATGCTCTCGAAGGGTTCATCGACGAAACCCAGTCCCGCGTCACCGGGACGGTGACGGTCAAGCTTGAGGGCGGTCATTGCCGCGCAGTGTCGCGTGAATCCGACTACTCGGTGTACAGCGAGTCGGCGGCGTCGTTCAACGAGGAGGCCGTCACCGGCGGGATCACACAGGACGATGCCACGGGTGTCGCGAAGTACCACGGGTTCCAGTCGCGCCTGGCCAAGGGCGTGACTGAGTCCCTCGCCGACGAGGAGTGAGCCATGAGCGAGGAACCCACGGCGAACGGTAACGGAAACGACGGCGACGACGCGGACGGAACAGGCGATCAGGGCGTCGTCCGTCGGGAGCGCTTCAGCGGCGGCCCCGCCCGGGGGTTCCTCTCGTCGCTCGCGGCTGACGAGCGCATCTTCGCCGCCGATCTCGCGGTCGATCGCGCCCACGTCGTCATGCTCGGAGAACAGGGGATCGTCGACGGGGAGACTGCCGGCGAGATCCTGGTCGCTCTCGACGAGATCGAGGACGCGGGCCACGACGCCCTGCCGGATGGCGAGGACGTCCACGAGGCCATCGAGACGGCCGTCATCGATCGCGTCGGCAGCGAGGGCGGGCGGATGCACACCGCCCGCTCGCGCAACGACGAGGTCGCGACCTGCATTCGCTACCGCCTGCGCGAGGACCTGCTGGACGCGATCGAGGCGACCCTCGAAGCGCGCGGGGCGCTCATCGAGACCGCCGAGGCCGAGCGCGAGACGCTCATGCCGGGATTCACCCACCTCCAGCCGGCCCAGCCGACGACGGTCGCCCACTGGGCACTGTCCTACGAGCGCGCGCTGGCCCGCGAGACCGCCCGCCTGATTGAGGCGTACGACCGGACGAATCAGTCGCCGCTGGGCGCGGCCGCCTTCGCGGGGACGCCCTTCGACGTCGACCGCGAGCGGACGGCTGCACTGCTTGGCTTCGACGGGACGATGGACAACGCGATGGACGCCGTCTCGGCGCGGGACTTCCTCGTCGAGTCGACGGCCGCGCTGGCGACGCTTTCCACGACGCTCTCGGGACTCTCTGAGGACGTCGTGATCTACGCCAACAAGGGCTACGTCGAAGTCGACGACGCCTACGCCTCGACCTCTTCGATCATGCCCCAGAAGAAGAACCCAGACACGCTCGAACTCGTCCGCGCCCGTGCGGGCGACGCTGCGGCGGGGCTCAACGGCCTCTTGACCACACTCAAGGGCTTGCCGCGGGCGTACAACCGCGACCTCCAGCGCGCGGGCGGGCACGCCTGGCGGGCGATCGACGGCGTCAGCGAGGCGACCGAGGTCGCCGCTGGCGCGATCGCGACCGCCGACTGGAACGACGAAGTGCTGGCCGACGCTGCTGGCGAGGGTTTTTCGACGGCGACGGGCGTCGCCGACGCGCTCGCGATGGCCGGCGTCCCCTTCCGGACGGCCCACGAAGTGGTCGCGAGCGCGGCCGAAGCCGCCGGAGACGACGCCGATTTCGAGGCGCTCGACGCCGCCGCGCGCGAAACTCTCGGCGAGTCGTTGACCGCGTACGTCGACCGCGAGACGATCGAGTCGACATTGGATCCGGCCGAAAGCGTCGCGAGTCGCAACTCGGCGGGGGGACCAGCACCGGACGCCGTCGCCGAGCAGATCGTCGCCGCGCGGGACGACCACGCCGCCGACAGCGACGACCTGGCCGAGCGCCGGACGGCGATCGACGACGCGGCCGAGGAGCTACGGGCGGAGGTAGAGACGTATGTCTGAGACGATTGCGACAGCAGATGGGATAACACGGAGCACACACGAGATGACCACGACACAACGCACTGAATCGCGCCACCTGCCCACTGTCGACGGCGGGTTCCAAACAGCATCGAACACGCCGGCCCCCGGTCCAGGAGGTGTGATTGCGTGAACGTCGGCATCCTCTACTCACGCATCCGCCAGGACGAGAAGCTCCTCCTCTCGGAGTTGCGTGATCGCGACCACGAGGTGACGAAGATCGACGTGCGCAAGCAACGGTTCAGCCTCGACGAACCGCCCGAAGACTTCGAAGACGTCGACGTCGTGCTCGATCGCTGTCTGGCGACCAGCCGGAGTCTCTACGCGACCGAGTTCCTCGACGCGTACGATATCCCGGTCGTCAACAGCCACGAGACGGCCGAGACCTGTGCCGACAAGGTGACGAACAGTCTCGCGCTGAAGCAGGCCGGCGTCCCCACCCCGAAGACCGAGGTCGCGTTCACGAAGGACACCGCCCTGGAGATCATCGAGGACTTCGGCTATCCGTGCGTACTCAAACCGGTCATCGGGTCGTGGGGCCGGCTGATGGCCAAGATCGACACGCGGGACGCCGCCGAGGCGATCCTCGAACACAAGGCGACGCTTGGCCACTACGAGCACAAGGTCTTCTACGTTCAGGAGTTCGTCGAGAAGCCCGGTCGTGACATCCGCGTGCTTGCGACCGACGGTGAGCCGATCGCGGCGATGGTCCGCTCCTCGGATCACTGGCTGACCAACGCCGCGAAGGGGGCCGAGACCGCGTCCTTCGAACTGGATGATCTCGCCAAGGAGTTGGTCGCCGAAGCCAGCGAGGCCGTCGGCGGCGGACTTCTTGGTATCGACCTGATGGAGACAGGGGGATCGCGGAGCGATCCCCAGCAGTCGAGCGGGGAGCAGCGCGACCCGCGAGACAGTGAAGACGAAGATGGGAATCCGACGGGCTACACCGTCCACGAGGTCAACCACACCGTCGAGTTCAAGGCACTGAACGACGCCGTCGAGACGGACGTCCCCGGTCAGGTCGTCGACTGGCTGGAGACGAAAGCTGGGGTGAGCGAGTGATGTCCGCGAGTGAAGGCGAGGCGTCACTCACCGCTTCCGTGGTCGGCGCGAGCGGGTTCACCGGCGGCGAACTCCTGCGGTTGCTCACCGGCCACCCCGACTTCGAGATCACCCAGGCCACGAGTCGCTCGAAGGCGAACAAGACGATCGGTCACGTCCACCCGAACCTCCGCGACCTCGATCTTCGGTTCAGCTCGCCCGCGGACCTGAAGTCGGTGGACGTGCTGTTCGCGGCGACGCCACACGGCGTCTCGATGGAGCACATCGACGCGTTCCAGGACGCCGCCGACACGGTCGTCGACCTCTCGGCGGACTTCCGCCTCGACTCGGAAGCGCAGTACGACGAGTGGTACGACGGCCACAGCCGCCCGGAGCTACTGGCAGACGCCGAGTACGCCCTGCCGGAACTCAACCGCGAGAATCTCGCTGACGCAGATTTGATCGCCTCCGGCGGCTGCAACGCCACGGCGACGATCCTGGGTCTGCTGCCACTGTTCGAGGGGAGCGTTCTCTCCGGCGACGAACGGATCGTCGTCGACGTGAAAGTGGGCTCCAGCGAAGGCGGGGCCGGCGGCGGCGAAGCGTCGAGTCATCCTGAGCGGTCAGGGGTCGTCCGTCCCTACGCGCCGACGGGCCATCGCCACGAGGCCGAGATCGAGCAGTTCCTCGGTGTGGATGTCTCGTTTACGGTCCACGCGGTGGAGATGATCCGCGGCGCGAGCGCGACGATCCACGTCTTCCCCGAGGAGCCGGTCTCGAAGGGCGATCTCTGGGGGGCCTACCGCGGATCCTACGAGGACGAACCGTTCGTCCGCATGGTCGCCGGCGGCGGTGGCGTCTACCGCTACCCGGAGCCGAAGGCCGTCGCGGGCTCGAACTACGCCGAGGTCGGGTTCGAACTCGACCCCGGCAACAAACGCATCGTGGTCTTCTCGGCCATCGACAACATGATGAAGGGGTCGGCCGGCCAGGCCGTCCACGCCGCCAACATCGCGCTCGGGTTGGAGGAGACTGCGGGGCTGGACTTCGCGGGAATGCACCCGGTGGGGTCACCATGACGGAGGTGTGTCTCGGATGACTGTCGTCGTCAAGGTCGGCGGCGCTCGCGCGGTCGATCCCGAGGGTGCGCTGGCGGACATCGGGTCGATTGTCGACGACGGTGAGGACGTGGTGGTCGTCCACGGCGGTTCGACGGCCGTCGACGACACGCTCGAACGCATGGGGATCGAGCCGGAGTACGTCGAGACGCCCTCCGGCGTCGTCGGGCGGTTCACCGACGAGGAGACCATGGAGGTCTTCGAGATGGTCTTTGGCCACCTCAACACGCAACTCGTCGCCGGCCTGCAGAGCCAGGGTGTCGACGCGATCGGCCTCAACGGCGTCGACGGGAAACTCCTTGCAGGACCTCGCAAGTCAGCCGTGCGCGTCCTCGAAGACGGCAAGCGCAAGATCAAGCGCGGTGATCACTCGGGGTCGATCAAGGAAGTCAACGAGGAGCTGCTGTATACGTTGTTAGACGATGGATACACGCCGGTCGCTGGTCCGCCGATGGCAGGGAGGGAGGCGCGGAGCGCCTCCAAACAGTCGAGCGGCGACGGTGAGGAGCCGCGAGACAGCGACGATGATGAGTGGATTCCAGTCAACACCGACGCAGATCGCTCGGCGGCCGCGATCGCGGGCGCGCTCGACGCGACGCTCGTCGTGCTGACGGACGTCGAAGGCGTCTACGCGGACCCCGACGATCCCGAGACGCTGATCGAGTCAGTGGAGACGGATGACGACTGGGGGGCACTCGAAGACGCCGCCGAGGGATTCATGGAACGGAAGATCATGGCCGCCGGGGAAGCACTCGGTAGCGGGGCTCCCGAAGTCGTGGTCGCGGATGCCAACGCCGACGACCCGATAAGTGCTGCCCTCGAAGGAAGTGGGACGCACGTCCATGAGACGGCGATCGACGCGGAGACTGATACACCGGAGGAAGACACATGAGCGGATTCGTATTCTCGGAGAAACCGATACAGATCGAGGACGGTGACGGCGCGTACGTCTACGACGACGCGGGCACAGAGTATCTGGACATGGGCGCGAGTTACGCCTGTGTCCCGCTGGGGCACAGTCACGAGGCCGTCGATTCGGCCGTAAAAAACCAGGTCGACAATCTGACCTACGTCCAGGCGTCCTATCCTGTCGAGACGCGGACGAACCTGTACGATACACTCGCAGTCGCCGCGCCGGGCGACATCGACAACGTCTGGCTGTGCAATTCCGGGACGGAGGCCAACGAGGCGGCGCTGAAGTTCGCTCGGAGCGCAACCGGCGATTCGAAGATCGTCGCCACGATGCAGGGCTTTCACGGCCGGACGATGGGCGCGCTGGCGACGACCTGGAAGGACAAGTACAAGAAGCCATACGAACCGCTGATCGGCGACGTGGAGTTCGTGCCCTACGACGACAGCGAGGCGCTCGCCGAAGCGGTCGACGACGAGACGGCCGCCGTCATCATGGAACCGATCCAGGGCGAGGGCGGCATTCACCCCGCCTCGACTGAGTACCTGCAATCCGCTCGCAACATCACCGAGGAGGCCGGCGCGGCGCTGATCTTCGACGAGGTCCAGACCGGTATGGGCCGGACGGGAACGTTGTGGGCTTGCGAATCGGCCGGCGTCGTGCCGGACATGCTCACGACGGCGAAAGGACTCGCCAACGGCTTCCCGATGGGGGCGACCCTCGTCAAGGACTGGATCGCGGAGAACTACGGCAGCCACGCTTCGACGTTCTCCGGCGGACCGGTCGTTTCGGCCGCCGCGGAAGCCACAGTCTCGACGCTTGTCGAGGACGACATTCCGAGTCACGCTGCCGACGTCGGTGAGTACCTTCGTGGGCAACTCCGTGACGAGCTGGGTGACAATGCCCGCGAGGTGCGCGGTGAGGGCCTCATGATCGGTATCGAGATCAAGCGTGGGGCCAACCGCGTCCTCAAGGACCTCGCGCTGAACCATCAGGTACTCGCGCTCCCGGCCGGTCGGACCGTCGTGCGTTTGCTCCCGCCGCTGATCGTCGACGAGGACCAGGCCGACGCGGTCGTAACGGCGCTGTCGGAGGCGATCGATTGATGAGCGCGACGAGCGCTCCAACAGCCGACGTCTCGCGGGAAGACGCCCGCGAATTGCTGGTCGACCTGGTCGGGATTCCGTCGGTCTCGGGCGAGGTCGGCGAGGCCGCGGCGGCGCTCGCGAGCTTCTTCGAGGCACACGACCGCGAGGTCTGGATCGACGACGTGGGCAATGTCCGTGCCCCCGCAAACGACAGCGTGCTCCTCACGTCCCACATCGACACCGTCCCGGGTGACATTCCCGTTCGTCTGGCGGAGAACGACGACGGCGAGAACGTGCTGTGGGGCCGCGGGAGCGTCGACGCGAAAGGGCCACTGGCGGCGATGGCTGCCGTGGCAGTCCGGACGGGTGCGAGCTTCGCCGGCGTGGTCGGCGAGGAGGTCGACTCGACCGGCGGGCGGTACCTCGTCGATGACCGCGAGGACGAACCGGACGTCGTGATCAACGGCGAGCCATCGGGCTGGGACGGGATCACGCTCGGGTATCGTGGCCTGCTGGGTGGCACATACGTCGCGACCAGCGAGTCCGGCCACTCCTCGCGTCCGGACAACAACGCGATCCAGGACGCCATCGACTGGTGGAATCGCGTCGAGGCGGAGTTCGCCAAGGACGAGTGGCATCCGGTCTTCGAGCGGGTGACCTGCAAGCCAGTCGACATCGACGGCGGGATCAGCGGTGACGGTCTCTCGGTCGAGACGACGATGCGCGTGCAGTTGCGCGTCCCGCCGGAGTATACCACCGACGAGATCCGCGAGATGGCAGACGGCCACCTGGCGAACGGGACGGTCAACTGGGACGACTGGGTCGAGCCGGTGATGATGAGCCCCCGGACGGAAGTCGCCCGTGCGTTTCGCGCGGCGATCCGGAAACGCGACGGCGATCCACGACTGCTGCGCAAGACCGGCACCAGTGATATGAACATCTACGCCGATGCCTGGGACGCCGAGATGGTGACCTACGGGCCCGGCGACTCGGATCTGGACCACGCCCCCGACGAACACCTGCCGCTGGCCGAGTACGATCGCTCGGTCGCGGTCCTGGACGACGTGACGCGGACCCTCCTGGAGGAGCCATGACACGCAACGTACTCGACGTCGACGACCTCTCGACGACTGAACTGGCGACCGTCCTCGACCGCGCGGCCGCGATCAAAGCCGGCGAGGAGCAGGACAAGCAATTGGAAGACGAGACCCTGGCGATGATCTTCGAGAAGCCCTCGACCAGAACGCGGGTCTCCTTCGAGACTGGGATGACCCAACTCGGCGGCCACGCCATCTTCCTCGGGCCGGACGACATCCACCTGGGGGAGGGCGAGCCGGTCAAGGACACCGCGCGGGCGGTCTCGCGGTACGCCGACGCGATCATGGCGCGGCTGTTCGAGCACGCTGACGCGGAGGAGCTGGCTGAATACGCCACTGTCCCGGTGATCAACGGACTCACCGACGACGCCCATCCCTGTCAGACGCTGGCGGACCTGCTCACGATCCGCGAGGAGTTTGGCGGGTTCGACACTGTCAGGGTCGCCTGGGTCGGCGACGGCAACAACGTCGCCCAGTCCTTTGTCCTCGGCGCGGCGATGGTCGGCCTCGATCTGACCGTCGCGACCCCGGAAGGCTACGAAATCGACGACGCTGTCCTCGACCGGGCGGCTGAGTTGGGGCCCGCTCCCGAGACGACACACGATCCCGAAGCGGCTGTCGAAGACGTTGACGTGGTGTATACCGATGTCTTCGTCAGCATGGGTCAGGAAGACGAACGCGAGGAGAAACTAGAGGCCTTCGAGGGCTTTCAGGTCACGACCGAGTTGCTTGGGGATCGCACGCTGATGCATTGCCTGCCGGCCCACCGCGGCGAGGAGGTCACCGACGAGGTCATCGAGAGCGAGAACGCCATCGTCTGGGATCAGGCGGAGAACCGGCTGCACGCCCAGAACGGGTTGTTGGTGTGGCTGGCCGAGCGGTAGCACCACGACGAAGATCTCCGAGGCATACCCGCGTCATTTCTCTTTCTCCATCGAGATCGAGAATCCCCACGAAACGGTCGCATCGACATCGTCATAGCTGTATGCCTCGTCTTCCGAGAACTCTTCCCCGATCTCGATCTCTTCTTGCCATCGGTACGTGCCCGGCAAGAGATACCCGTCGACGCGGTAATCGTCCCATATCTCGTAGTCGTGAGCGACGGTCTCCCCTGGGGAATATACTTTTAGCCCACAGCCATAGCCGTTGAATCCCCGAACTCTGTCCTGGGGGTAGTCCTGTACCCAGCGGCCAGGTTTTCGATCGAGTTCACGACTCCGGTCCGACCTGAACAGCCACAATCCGGGAGGATCGTCACTCCTGGCGGCGTCTCGATCGAACAGATCGCACGTCGCACCTCCTACGACCGATATCCCTCGTTTCGGGCCTGTATTCCTAACGGAGACGCGAATCTCGGCCGTCTGTGTACGATCGATCACGGCGTTCAGCAACTCGACATCGGCCTCCAGATTATATTCATCCGCGATCGTCTCGACGGATTCGATCGACATCATTCGCGGTGCTGGGGGCGCAGTCGTCGTGTCGTCCGTCCTCACAGTCGTTCCGCCCGACGTCGCACACCCTGCCAGTCCCACGGCAGCCCCTGAACCGATTACTGAGAGGACGTCACGGCGCTTCATTGATCAATTTATGTTTATGACACAGAAAAATATTCCCCCGAAATATTTCGCTTTAGGAAGAAGATACTGACACACTTCTAGTGGCTCGATTGTTTCGACTGTCAATCGGATCGGTGGACGAAATTCGCCGTCCGAAATAGCTGTTTCCGGATGGTTTGATCCCTCTTGTCCGCTTCTATCGTAGTCCAAATACGGGCATCCCTCAAACGGATTGACGGCCGTAGCGAGTGCAACGACATCTGTCTCGCCGGCGTCAACCGGCTCGAAGTCGTCGAACACGCCCTCGCGCTGGTGGAGCACTTCGACGGAGAGGTCTCCTTTCTCGTTGACCGTCCTCCTGAGCTTGTCCCCCGCCTCGATGTCGAGACGTCGCCGAAGGTCCGCCGGAATAGTGATTATCCCACGGTCGTTGACTTCCGTGTCTTCGGGCCCCTTCGGTTGCCATACGTGGGGATGCTGGCTCTCACACTATACCTGTTTCTCCACATGTGGTCCGTCATCGGTCGGCCCACTGCGGCGAGGAGATCACTGACGAGAATATCGAGAGTGACAACGCCATCCTTTGAGAGCAGGCGGAGAACCGGCTGCACGCCCAGAATGGGTTGTTGGTGTGGCTTGCCGAGCGGTTGGAGTAAGCATACGCCGTCGCAGACGGCGTTTCTCTGCGAGCGAGCCTTTGGCTCGCGAGCAGGTCGTTTTTGGTCCAGCTTTTTACGAGGAGTGGGTCGCGCTCCGCGCGACCCCGACGAAGTAAAAAGGTGGTGGCGGGGATTCCGCGGCTTTTTTCCGGTGGGGCCCGTCGAAGCGTACAATGAGCTATCTGGAGATCACGCAGGACGAACCGGCCGAGGCGACCGACGGCGTCTGGCTGACCTGCATCGAGTGTGGCGAGCACTTCCCACCCTTTGCGGGGATTCGCTACACGTGCGACGAGTGTGAGGGCCTGCTCGAAGTCCGGTACGCCGACCTGCCGACGTTCGAGGATTTCGGTGATAACGACACGGCGTTCCACGGCGGCGTCTGGCGGTACAGCGATGCGCTCCCCTTTGAGAAAGGCGTGACGCTTCCCGAGGGCAACACCCCTCTTCACGAGGTCCCGCGACTCGAAGAAGAGGTCGGCGTCGAGCGCCTCCGGGTCAAACACGAGGGGATGAACCCAACCGGCTCGTTCAAGGACCGCGGGATGACGGTGGGTGTTCGGGTCGCCCAGGAAGTAGGGGTGGGTCGGCTGGCCTGCGCTTCGACGGGGAACACCTCCGCCGCGCTGTCGGCGTACGGCTCCCGGGCAGGACTCGAGGTGCTCGTGCTCCTGCCGGCTGGGAAGGTCGCCGCGGGCAAGATCGCCCAGGCGAGTTTGCATGGCGCACGCATCCTGGAGGTCGACGGGAACTTCGACCGGTGTCTGGACATCGTCAAGGACCTGGCCGACCGCGGCGAGGCCTACCTGCTCAACTCGCTGAACCCCTTCCGGCTTGAGGGGCAGAAGACCATCGGCCTGGAGATCATGGAGCAGTTCCAGGCCGAGGAAGGCCAGTTCCCGGACCGGATCGTCTTGCCGGTCGGCAACGCGGGCAACACCGCGGCGCTGTACAAGGCCTTTCGGGAACTCGAAGCGACGGGGGCGATCGAGGAGAGCCAGATTCCGAAGATCACTGGCGTCCAGGCTGCGGGCGCGGCACCGATGGTCGAGGCAATCGAGAAGGGCTGGGATCACATCGAGCGCTGGGACGAGGTCGAGACGAAGGCGACGGCGATCCGGATCGGCAACCCGGTCAACGCACCCAAAGCACTGCCGGGCATCCGCGAGACCGGCGGGACGGCCGTCGCGGTCAGCGACGAGGAAATCACCGACGCTCAGCGCTCGCTCGCCGAGGAGGGCGTCGGCGTCGAACCCGCCTCGGCCGCCTCGATCGCGGGACTGCGAAAACTTCGCAGCGAGGACATCGTGGACGCTGACGAGCAGGTGGTCTGTCTGACGACCGGTCACCTTCTGAAGGATCCCGACGCGGCCGCGGAGGCCGGGACCGATCCCGAACCGGTTCCCGCCGACACCGAAGACGTGCTTGAACATCTGCGCTCCTGACTGTCGGCGGTCGCCGACGCTGTGGATCGCGCGCACGTCATGCACGGGGCGGACGGGCGTCTGCCGGCGTTTTTTGAGGCATAGACACAACTGTACGGTGCTATGTCAGATACTCACGATTCGCAGTCGACAGCTATCGATCGATCACCGCCGCCCGGACGCCCCGGCGACCGGCGGCTGCGGGCCGACGGCGACGTGGGTCGGGAACGCGCTGTCCAGTGGTCAGCGTCCGTTCGGACAGCGACGACCGACCGCGGCGGACCACCGATCAAGGACCCATCGCCGATCCACCGGGCCGTCGCCGCCAGAGATCGACTGTGGAACTCTTACCGGGGTGAGATAGACGGGTGTTTCGTGTGGACGGCTCCAACCGGTGATCACGACTGTGGGAGGGATTGACGACGGAGGAGTGGCCGTGGGAGTCGTTACTCGCGGGCGTTCTGTCCGTTGAGTTCGACGACGGTGGTCTCGAGGATACGGTCGTCGTCGTTGAGCGCAGCAAGGACGTCCTCGCCCGGTTCGTCGTCGAGATTGTACACCGACAGCGCCTCGCCGCCGATCGCCTCTCGGGCGTTGAACATCCCGGCGATGTTGACGTCGTACTCGCCCAGCACGGTTCCGATGAACCCGATCACGCCCGGCTCGTCGGCGTTGCGGACGATCAGCATGTGGCCGTGCGGGATCGCCTCGACCCAGTAGCGGTCGATGCTGACGATGCGGGGTTCGCCGTCGGCGAACTGTGTCCCCTCGACGCTGAGTTCGTCACCGCCACCGCTGACGGTGACGGTCACCAGGTTCTGGAAGTCGGCCGCTTCTCGAATCGTCGAGACGTCGACGTCGATGCCGTGCTGGTCGGCGACGTGACGAGCGTTGACCTGGTTTGCGTCCCAGCCGAGCGGATCGAACACGCCGGTGAGTCCGGCGGCCGTGATCGGCTCGACCGTCTCGGTGACGATGTCGCCCGCGTACTCGATCGAGACCGCTTCGAGGTCGCCGTCGAACAGCTGGATCGCGATCCGGGCGACCGTCTCCGTCAGGTCGGCATACGGCTTGACGACTGGATATGCGTCCGGCGGGATCGACGGCACGTTCACGGCGTTGGTGACTGGTTGCCCCTCGAATGCGGCCAACACCTGGTTTGCGACACTCGTGGACCCGGACTCCTCGGCCGTCGCCGTGTGACGGGCGATCTCGGGTGTGATGACGATATCTTCGACGCTTCGAAGCGGGCTGTCGTCCGGCAGGGGCGAGACTGAAACGGCGTCGACGGCTGCCCCCTGCATGTCGCCGTCGGCGACGGCGTTTGCGAGTGCCGTCTCGTCGACGGCGTCTCCGTCCGTTCCGTTGACGAGGTAGCCGTCGCCGAGAGCGGCGAGTTCAGCCTCACCGAGCAATGGCTCGTCGCGCTCCGTGTGTATCGAGAGGAAATCCGCCCGGTCGAGACAGGTGTCGAGATCGACGCGTTCGGCACCGATCTGTGCAGCCCGTTCCCCGTCCCCGTCGGGTGCGTAGACGACGACGTCGAGCCCGAGGTTGTCAAGTCGTTTTCCGACCTCCTGGCCGACGTCGTCGAAACCGACGAGTCCGGCGGTCTTGCCGTCGAGTTCCGAACCGATGATGTCTCCTTTGGCCCATTCACCATCTTTGAGTCTGACGTGACCCTGCGGGATGCCCCGAGCAGTGGCGAACAGCAGTCCGATGACGTACTCGGCGACCGCCCGGACGTCCGTCTCGGGTGCGTTGGCGACGATCACGCCGTGCTCGGTCGCTGTGGCCACGTCGATCCCGTCGACGTCGATTCCGGTTCGCCCCACGATCTGCAGCGCCGTGGCGCGCTCGAATACCACTGCCGGAACCGGGGTGTCCTCGTCGACGATCAACGCCGCCGCTCCCTCGGCAACGTCAGCCAACTCGCCGGCCCCGTCGACCGCGACGGTCCGGACGTCGTGGCCTGCGTCGCTAAGTGCAGCCAGTCCCGCGTCCTCGACGGAACCAGTAACTACGATCTCCATATGGGGGGTGACTATGCCGGTCGGCATAACGCTTGTTTTCTCTTGGTGAACCGGGAGGTCGATGGCGAGAATCCGCGGGCTGGTCCTGTCGGAATCGCTCTGTGGATGGACCGGCCCAGGATGGAACGACCGTTCGCCGCGTTGCAAAATTGCCCGTCTAACTGAGCCCTACCGCCACGCGGACAGCGACGCGGCATCCTCGAGTGCCATCGAGAGATACGCGTCGTCGCGGGTGACGTCGGCGATGACGAATACGGACCGCTCGTCCCGCTCGACGGCTGCCATGACTTCACCGTTCACTGCGACGTCTGCCGCGAGCGCGTCGGGCTCTTGCGACATACTATGGTAGTTGGTAACACCCATACATAAACGTGCCGAAAACCCACGAGGACGGGGGAATCTGTCCGACGCGTGGCTGACGAATGCGGGAATCGGTGGGATGTCGAACAACCGCCTGGATGTGTAAGGACTTAGTAGGAGGGACGAAGAGTATTCTCCAGTATGAACGTCGCTGACGTCATGACGTCGCGAGAAGACGTCGTCACGGCCGAGTTACCTGGTACCCGGGACGACGTCCTCGAGTACCTTCAGGAACGGCAATTCTCGTCCGTTCCGGTGATCAAACAGACCGACGCGGGCGAGGCGTGTCGCGGGCTCGTCACGCGGGACGCCCTGATCGAACACCCTGATGAAGACCAACTCGCGATGCTCGTCGAGGACGTGCCGACGACGACCACTGAGACTGACCTCGCGAGCGTCGCGCGGACGATGATCGAGACCGGCGAGCGCCGGATCCCGGTCGTCGACGGACACCTCGAAGGCATCGTCACCGTGACCGACGTCGTCCGCGCGATCGCAGAGGGCGGCGTTGAGGCCGGCGACACGCCGGTCGGAGAGCTGGCTCGGTTAGACGTCAATTGCGTCTACACCGGCGCACCGCTGGGCGTCGCCGAGCGCGAACTCTCCCACGCCGACGTCCCCTACGGCGTCGTGTTGGACGACGACGCCGAGGTGGCCGGCATCCTGACAGAGGTCGACGTGATCGCGGTCGCCGAGGTCGTTGAGGGCGAGGCCGAGACCGGCGAGTCGATCGCCAACCAGGACGACGAGTGGATGTGGGAGGGGATCAAGGCTGTCGGGAACAGCTACATGCCGACCCGGAACGTCGAATTCCCCGACGAGCCGGTCAGTGAGTACATGACGGGCGACCTCGTGACCGTCGGAAGCCGCCGGACCGCAAAGGAGACGGCACAGCTGTTGATCCGTCACGACATCGAGCAGATCCCGCTGGTATCGGGCGACGACCTCGCGGGCATCGTCCGCGACATCGACGTGATCAAGGCGCTACGATGAGTGGGGTCAGCGCCGAGGCCCTGGTCGAACTCGCAAAGCGTCGGGGCTTTTTCCTCCAGTCCGCAGGCGCGTACGGCGGCGTCTCGGGCTTTTACACGTTCGGCCCGCAGGGAGCCGCCATGAAGCGCACCGTCGAGGACACCTGGCGCGAGCGCTTCGCCATCCAGGAGGGCCACATGGAGGTCGACGCGCCGACGGTCCTGCCGGAACCCGTCTTTGAGGCCTCGGGCCACCTCGACGGCTTCGACGACATGCTCGTCGAGTGCCCCGAGTGCGGCCAGTCCCACCGGGCCGACCACATCATCGAGGACGGCGACACCGGGATCGCGGAGGCCGAGTCACTGGCACCCGAGCGCGTCGAGGAAGTCATCGCCGAGTACGAACTCGCCTGTCCCGCCTGCGGGACCGGTCTCGCCGGTCAGGCCATCGAACAGTTCAACCTCATGTTCGAGACGACGATCGGCCCGGGCAGCTCCTCGCCAGGGTATCTCCGCCCCGAGACCGCTCAGGGCATCTTCATCGAGTTCCCGCAACTCGCCGAGTACGCCCGCAACCAACTCCCATTCGGCGTGACACAGATCGGCCGGGCCTACCGCAACGAGATCAGCCCCCGGAAGTCCCTGCTCCGCGTGCGGGAGTTCACCCAGGCCGAACTCGAACTGTTCGTCGACCCCGAGGCGGACGAACCCGATATCTCTGCCGTGGCGGACGTCCGCGCGCAGTTTTATTCCGCAGATGCACAGGCCGAGGCGGACGGCGAACCCGTCGAGATGACGGTCAGCGAGGCGTTCGAGGATGGAATCGTTGCCGATCCGTGGATCGCCTACTACCTGGGCGTCGCCGCCGAGTGGTACGCGGCGATCGGCGTCGACATGGATCGGTTCCGCTTCCGCCAGCACCGGCCGGGCGAACTCGCTCACTACTCCGAGGACTGCTGGGACGCCGAGGGCGAGGTCAGCGATCCGGGCGATGAGCCGGACTGGATCGAACTCGGCGGGTTCGCCTACCGTGCTGACTACGATCTCTCGAAACACGACGGTCATTCCGACGAGGACTTCACGATCTTCAAACAGTACGACGAGCCGGTAACCGTCGAGAAACCGACCGTCGATCCGGAGATGGGCTATCTCGGCCCCGAGTTCGGCGGTGCGGCGGGCGACGTTGCCGCCGCGCTCTCCGAACTCGCCGAGGACGATCCGGACGCCTTCGACGGTGAGGACGTCACGGTCGACGTCGACGGTGAGTCCTATACCGTCCCCGTCGAGCAGACCGGCTTCGCGATCGAAGCAGTCACTGAATCCGGCGAACACATCACCCCCCACGTCGTCGAGCCCTCGCTGGGGATCGACCGGGCGCTCTATACCGCGCTCGATCACGCCTATCGCGAGGACGAGGTCGACGGCGAGGAGCGAACCTACCTCGAACTCCCGCCCGCGGTCGCCCCGACCACCGTCGGCGTCTTCCCGCTGATGGACAAGGACGGCCTCGGCGAGCGCGCCCGCGAGATCGCCGCCGAGCTTCGGGCGGCGGGCTTCTCGGTCGCCTACGACGACTCGGGGGCCATCGGCCGGCGGTACCGTCGCCAGGACGAGATCGGCACGCCCTACTGTGTGACCGTCGACTACGACACGCTCGAAGACGCCAGTGTGACGATCCGCGATCGTGATAGTACCGACCAGACCCGCGTCGCCGTCGACGACCTCTCGACGACGATCGAGTCCCTCGTCGACGGCGAGACGACTTTCGACGAGCTCTGAAACCGTGGTCCCGGACGTTCTCGATCGGATCGACGACGAAGTCACCCGCCGGCTCGTCCACGCGAGCACGAGCTCGCTTCCGCTTGCCTACGTGTTCGTCGCGGAGATCACCTGGCGCCACGTCCAGACCTTTCTGGCCATCGCGATGGTCGGCGCGCTCGGCCTCGAGATCGTCCGGCTGTACGTCGGCCTGGAGTGGTGGATCTTCGATCGGCTCACCAGGGAGTACGAACAGGAGAACCTGGCCGCGTACTTCCTGGGCGGGGTCGCGCTGACGCTGGTCGCGTTCGCGTTCCCGCCGCTGGGGGCCGAGCCGCTTCTTTCCAGCCCGATCGATCCGTCGCCGGTGGCTGTCCCGGCGATGCTCATGCTCACGATCGGCGACCCCTTCAGCGGGTTGCTCGGCGCGGGCGAACTCAGGTCCGTCAAGCAGACGTGGGTGCTCCTGGCCACGTTCGGACTCACGACGCTCATCGCGAGCGGATTCGTTCCGCCCGTTCCCGCGATCCTGGGTGGCCTGGCGGCAACCGCCGCCGACGGGGCCAAGCCGGTGGTTCGGGGGTACGTCGTCGATGACAACCTCACGATCGCACCGGCGGCTGCCGTCGCGATGTTCGTCGCGATCGAGTTCCTGCCGGCGCTGGGGCTGTAATTCTGAGGGTCGACAGTCGTCGACAGCCCGCTTCACTTTCACCGTGCTACGGGAACCCTTAACCGCAATCGTCACGAATCGGCTGACAGATGGCGGCAACTGACGCGACTGCGGAGGCTATCGATCGCCCGCTCGTCGAGCCCGGCGTACTCGAACAGCGGGGCTACCAGACCCAACTGGCCGACGCCGCCGCGGCCGACCACACGCTGGTCTGTCTGCCGACCGGGCTGGGCAAGACGGCGGTCAGCCTGCTGGTGACGGCCGAGCGACTCCACGAGGTCGGCGGGAAGTCGCTGCTGCTCGCGCCGACCAAACCGCTCGTCCAGCAACACGCCGACTTCTATCGCGAGGCTCTCACGATCGACGACGAGGAAATCGTCGTCTTCACCGGCGAGGTCCGCCCCGACGACCGGGCCGAGCTGTGGGAGTCGGCGACCGTCGTCGTCGCCACGCCGCAGGTCGTCGAGAACGACCTCCTCGGTTCGCGCATCGATCTCTCGCCGGTGACCCACTGCACCTTCGACGAGTGCCACCGCGCGAGCGGGGAATACCCCTACACCTACATCGCCGAGCGCTACCACGAGGAGAGTTCGGACCCGCTCGTGACGGGCATGAGCGCCTCGCCCGGCGACGACGAGGAGGCTATCCTCCAGGTGTGTGACAACCTCGGCATCCGCGAGGTCGAGGTGATGACGAGCGAGGACGCCGACGTCGAGGCCTACACTCACAATACGAGCGTCAACTGGGAACGCGTCGAACTGCCCGAACCGGTCATCGAGATCCGCGACGCCCTCCAGGACGTCATCCACGACCGGATGACGCAGTTGAAGGAACTCGGGGTGACGTCCTCGACCCAGGCCGACGTCTCCGAGCGGGAGATCCGGAAGATCCAGGCCAAGCTCCGGGAGTTGATGGACAACGACCAATCCGAGGGCTACCAGGGGATGAGCCTGCTCGCCGAGGTCCGGAAACTCCGGACGGCCGTGACCTACGCCGAGACCCAGAGCGTCGAGAGTCTGCGCCGGTATCTCGAACGCCTCCGGGAGGCCGCCCGGTCGTCGGGGGCCTCGAAGGCCGACCAGCGCCTGGTCAGCGCGCCGAAAGTTCGGGAGGCCCGCCGGAAGGCCGAGGACTTCGAGGATCTCCACCCGAAGTTCCGCCGGACGCGGATGCAGATCGCCGAGACGCTGGGCATCCACGACGGCGAGCGCGTGATCGTCTTCACCGAGTCCCGGGACACCGCCGAGACGCTGACGGACTTCCTGGGTGAGCACTTCACCGTCGAGAAGTTCGTCGGCCAGAGCGACACAGCGGGTAGCGACGGCATGACCCAGACCGAACAGCAGGAGACCTTAGAAGCCTTCAGGGCCGGCGAATTCGAGGTCCTTGTCTCGACCAGCGTCGCTGAAGAGGGCCTGGACGTCCCGGAAGTCGATCTGGTTCTTTTCTACGAACCCGTCCCGACAGCGATCCGGTCGATCCAGCGCAAGGGCCGGACCGGCCGCCAGACAGAGGGGGCGGTCGTGGTCCTGATCGCCGAGGACACCCGCGACGAGGCCTACTTCTGGAAGGCCCGCCAGGACGAGAAGCGCATGGAGGACGAACTCCGGACGCTGAAGGACATGGCCGGCGACATCGAGAGCCACCTCCGCGAACAGATGGGACTGGACGGCTACGACGAGGCGTCCGCGGATTCGGATGTCCCGGGCGCTGGGAGTAACGCGGCCGACAATGACGCCGACAGCGACGGCGCAACGACCGAGGATCCAGCCAGCGGTACCGACGAGCCGACCCAGGACACAGCGGATGACGGCGAGAGTGACGGTCAAAAGGGTCTAGACGCGTTCGCACCGGGAGACGATGACGCCACCGGGTCAACGACGGAGCAAACCGACCCCGAGCCGGACGAGGAGGGGACGGTCGCGACGGCCGGCGGCGAGGAGGCAGTCGAGGTCGTCATCGACCAGCGCGAACTCGACGCTTCGATCGGGCGGGACCTCTCGCGTCGCGACGGCTTCGAGACCCGCCTGGAAACGCTGGACGTGGGCGACTACGTGCTCTCGGATCGCGTGGTCGTCGAGCGCAAGACGATTTCGGACTTCCTCGACACCTTGACGGGGGGTGACCGGTCGGTCTTCGAGCAGGTCAAGGACGACGCCCGCTACTACGATCGCCCGGTCGTGATTCTGGAGGGTGACGGACTCTACGAGGAACGCAACGTCCATCCGAACGCCATCCGCGGCGCGCTGGCGTCGCTGGCGGTCGACTTCGGCGCGAGCGTCCTCCGGACCGAAGACGAGAGCGGGACGGCCGATCTCCTGGCGACGATCGCCACCCGCGAGCAGGAGACCGACGATCGCGAAATCAGTGTTCACGGCGAGAAGGGCTCGAAGACCCTCGGCGAACAGCAAGAGTACGTCGTCGCGTCGATCGCCGACGTGGGGCCGGTCATCGCGCGGACGCTGCTCGAACACTTCGGCAGCGTGCAAGCGGTGATGACCGCAAACGAGGACGACCTCCTGGACGTCGATGGCGTCGGCGAGGTCACTGCCGAGCGAATTCGGGAAGTTGTCGGCAGCGAGTACGAGGCGTAGACTCGCCAAGCGGATTTTGTGGACCGCTACGGAATGATCTCCGCGATCCGCTGTGGCTCGCCGGACAGCGACGGCTCGGGGTCGACCAGCTGGAGCACCTCGTGGTCCGTCACGTCGGGGTAGGACTTCCCTACTGCGTCCTCGATCATCTGCTTGTCGAGGCGGAAGTCGGTTCCCTCGTAGACGACATCGACGCCGTCTTCGTCGAATGACAGGGCGGTCATACTGCGAGATTGCACGCACCCGGATAAAAGCCTCTTGGAGCCGTCATTCCACTGCCCCCGTTAGCCGGCAACTAGCGGCCGATCGAGCGGTAATGCAGGCTCGGAACATGGTCGGGGTTTAATACAGTGGATTTCACAGATAGGGACGTGCTGCGATCGACGCCGCTCGAAGAACTGGTAATCCCCGACGGGACGACCGTCGAGGAGCACGACCTCGTCACTGACAGTGACGTGATCGTCGGGGGCCAGAGCACTGTCGAGTTCGGCGTCCGGGGGAACAACGTCATAGCGGGCGAACGGACCCGTTTCGAGGGCCACATCGAGGCCGAGGGTGACTGTCGGCTCGACATGTGGTGTGACGTCGCCGAGGACGTCCTCGTCGGCGAGGACGCGTATCTCGGCGAACGCGTCCACATCGGCGGGGAACTGAAAGTCGCGGGGGATCTCGACATCGGTGACGACGTCGATATCGACGAGGGGTTCGAGGCCAACGGCTGGATTGTCATCCGAAACCCGATGCCGACGATCGTCTTCCTGTTCGTCTATCTCAGTCACTTGCTGCGGATCGGTGAAGAGGACACCGCCGAGGACGTCCTCGCGGCGGCACTGGACGCCGACCGGGAGGCCCAGCCGCTGCTCGTGCCCCGCGGGACACACGTCAGCGACGACGCCTGGCGCGTTTCCGCGCCGGCCCGGATCGGTGACGACTGTCGACTCCACGGCAACCTCCGAGCCGAGTCACTCACCGTCGGCCGGGACACCACTGTCTTCGGCAGCCTCCGGGCGAAAAACGACCTCACGGTGGGACGTGCCAGCGAGATCAAAGGTGACGTGACGACACGAAACGGCACTGTCTCGATCGGCCCTGGCGTCCACGTCTGGGGTGACATCTCCGCCGAAAACGTTGCGCTCCACGAAAACGCGACGGTCGACGGGACGATACGGGCGTCCAACGAGATGCGGATGCACACCGACAGCGTCCTCGAAGATGTCGACGAGGCGGCCGAAGCCATGGCCGCCGTCGCCGATAACCTCGACGCCGTCGAGACCGGCGAAGCGGATGCCTCCGAACACGAACAACAGGCGGCCACAGAGTCAAACGCAGACGAGGTTGATCCCCTCGAACAACCGACGGCTACGGAGTCCGGATCCGAGACGGATGCTGCTGACGAGGACGGTGCTCCGGGATCCGGGGCAGACGAGGCATCCGAACAGCAGGAAGCCACGACGCCCACAGCTGAGACAGACGCTGCCGACGATGACGATGCGCAGGGGTCCGGCGGAGATGCGTCAGAGACTTCAGATTGACAGAGTCGTTGTCGAGACCGGCGTATCTGGTGAGATTTGCAATTGACGACATGCTGGACACTCACTGCCCTGTAGACACATTTTCCGTCAGGAAACCACCCGCACTCTCTTGGCCACCCCTTTGCCGGTCTGCGTTATTCCGTCTCGTAGCGATCGAACAGCGTCGAGAGTTGCTTTGCGCGCATGCTGAGCGTCTTGGCGTTGACGTACATCTCGCCGAGGGCCAGCGTTTGCTCCTCGGCGATGGCGGCGACGCTCTCGGCTTCCTCCATGTTTTCGCGGCTGATCTCGGCGGCGCTGTCGGCGATGCTCGCGACTTCCTCGCTGGAGGCGGCCTGGTCGTCGGTCGCCTCGCTGATCTCCTTGATGCCGCTGGTCGTGTCCTGGACGTGATCCAGGACCGACTCAAGGGCTGACAGACCCTCGTCCATCGTCTCCTGGCCCTCACTGACGGTTTCCCGCATCGTCTGCATCTCCTCGACGGTCTGGGTCGTCTGATCCTGGATGTCGGTGATCAGGCTCTCGATCTCGCCGGTGGCCTCCTTGGTCTCCTCGGCGAGGCTCTTGACCTCGTCTGCGACGACGGTAAAGCCGTTGTTGTTGCCGTTGCTCGCGTGGGCGGCCTCGATGGAGGCGTTCAACGCGAGGATGTTGGTCTGCTCGGCGATGTCGTCGATGAGGTCGACGATCTGTCCGACCTCGTCCATCCGGTTGTCGAGGGTCTCGACGGTTTCGACGACGTGTTCTGTCTGGTCGTCGACCTCGTTCATCGCGTCGCTGACGTCACGCGCGGACTCGATCCCCTCGACGGTCCGGCGTTCGGTCTGGTCGGCCTTCTCGGCGACCTCGTCCGAGGAGGCGGCGACTTCCTCGATCGTCGCCGACATCTGGCCCATCTCCTCGGAGATCCCCGTCACCTGCTCGTGTTGTTCGTGGAAGGCATCGGCGATGTCCTGGATGCTGTCGGCCATCGTCTCGCTGGCCTCCCGGACGGCTTCGGTTGCTGTCGAAACCTGTCCACTGGAATCCGCGACGTCGTCGCTGAACTCGTCGGCCGCCCGGATCGTCCGCTCGAAGGCGACGACGGTTTCGTTGAAGCGGTCGGCGAGTTCCGACAGCGACCCGGAATCGGCATCGGCGGGCAACCGGACCGTCAGGTTGCCCTCGCCGGCCGCGCCGATCGTCTGTGCGTACTGGGTCACTGTCGTGTCGAACTCGTCGGCCTCGTCGTTGCCGACCCGCGTCCCGCCGTCCGGCGTCAACGCGGCCCCTGCGGCGACTGGTCGATCGGACTGCGCACGGAGCGATTCGATCGTTTCGCGCGCGTCCGCGAGTTCTCGCTGGAGTGTCGATCGGTCCGCTTCGAGCGCGGATCGATCGGCTTGTAGATCATCGATCCGGCGCTCGAGGTCCGTCCGCGTCGATTCGAGCGACTCGATCCGACCGCGGATCGTACTGAAAGCACCGGCGAGCGCTGCGATCGCGAGAACGAAACCGCCACCTGCCAGGAACGGATACGCTGTCGGGGGGGCCACGAACGGCAACGCGGCCTGTATCACAGCATGTATCAGTTGGAATGCAAGAGCGGCGCGCGTCTCTCGCGTGAGGGGGCGTGCCATGGGCTAACCTAGTCAGATGATGCATATATATTCTTCTACCACGCCCCCTCAAGATTGGTGGATTGTGCGGAAAAGAGGCCGGCTACCTGTCAGAATCGGCGAACCCCACTTCAGAAATATCGGGTGAGAATGTAGTCGTGTCGCTGTGTTAGGCGTCGAGACCGAGATCCTCGGCGCGGTCGTCGATCCACTCTTGAAGCTCCTCGATGGCTTGCTCGCCCTTCTCGTCCTTGAAGAGGTGCTTGAACCGGCCCTGGGTTTCGAGCCATTCGCGAACCGGCTTGCGGTCGCGGATCTTGTTCACGCTCGTGATCTCGCCGTCCTCCATCTCGAAGACCGGGAACAGCCCGGTCTCGACGGCGAGTTCGGCGAGTTCCACCGTCTTCGAGGACTCGTAGCTCCAGCCGACCGGACACGGCGAGTAGACGTGCAGGAACTTCGGTCCGTCACGCGAGAGGGCCTCCTCGACTTTCTGCTTGAAGTCGTTGGGGTTCGAGATCGAGGCCGTCGCGACGTAGCCGACGCCGTGGTCGGCCGCGATCGAGGCCATGTCCTTCTTGTTGGTGTCGTTCCCGATGCTGACCTCACCGGCCGGCGAGGTGGTCGTCGAGGCCCCGAGCGGGGTCTGACTGGAGCGCTGGACGCCCGTGTTCATGTACGCCTCGTTGTCGTACATGATGTAGGTGACGTCGTGGCCGCGCTCCATCATGCCCGAGAGGGCGCGGATGCCGATGTCGGCAGTCGCGCCGTCGCCACCGACCGCGATGATGTTGACGTCGTCTTCCTTCTCGACATCCAGGTGATCGGGGTCACGGCGGTCGAAGGACTTGTAGGCGGCTTCGATGCCCGAGGCGACGCTTGCCGCGTTCTCGAAGATGTTGTGGATGTAACTGGTACCCCAGGAACTCTCGGGGTAGGGCGTCGAGACGACCTCCATACAGCCAGTGGGCTGGCTGATGATGGTGTTCTCGCCGGCGGCCTCGGTGATGTATTTCATCGCCAGTGCGGGGCCACACCCGGCACACGCGCGGTGGCCGGGGTTCCAGAGTTCCTCGCCGTGTTCGACCTCTTCGGTGTAGTCCTGGTCCTGTAAGTCTGAACTCATTATTGATCGCCTCCAGTTTGGAGGAGTTCCTCACGCAGCTGTGGCCACGATTCCTGCTCGTCGAAAGTCATCGGCCCGGAGGCCTCCATGGTCTCCTCGATCATCGCGCCGATCTCCGCCGCGGTGATGTCCCGGCCGGCCATCCCGATGACGAAGCTCTTGATCGGCGGCTGGTTCTCGGCGTGGTACAGCGTCCCCTTGATCTCGCCGGCGAGTGCGGACTCGTAGCCGGGCGACATCTCCTTGGTCAGGACGCCGACGGCCTCGGCGTCGCCGAGCGCTTTCCGGATCTCTTCGGTCGGGAACGGCCGGTGGACGCGCGGACGGACGAGCCCGACGTCGACGCCTTGCTCGCGGTACTGATCGATGACGCCGCGGATCGTCCCGCACATCGACCCCAGGGCGACGAGGCGGTAGTCGGCGTCGCCGTGGTAGGTGTCGATCATGCCGTTGTACTCGGTGTAGTCCCGGCCGAAGACCTCCTTGAACTCCTCGACGGTTTCGGCCCAGACCTCTTTGGACTCCATCATCGCGGCCTGGATCTCGTAGCGCGCCTCCGTCCAGTGTTCGGGCCGGGCGTAGGCACCCATCGTCTTCGGATCGCTGGGATCGAGCGTGAACGCGGGGTCACGCGGCGGCAGGAACTCGTTGACCTCCTCCTCGCTCGGGATGTCGGCGGGTTCCTGGACGTGGGTCAGAATAAAGCCGTCAAAGTTCGAGAGGACAGGGAGATTGACCTGTTCGGCGACACGGAAGCCCATCAGCACGTGGTCGATGGCTTCCTGGACGTCCTCGGCGTGGAACTGCAACATGCCGCCGTCACGCTCGGCGAAGGCGTCGGTGTGGTCCGCCCAGATCGACAACGGCGCGGACAGCGACCGGTTGGCGACCGCCATCACGATCGGCAGGCGCATGCCCGCCGCCGTGAACAGCGGTTCGCTCATCAGCTTCAGGCCCTGGCTGGACGTCGCGGAGAACGCGCGAGCGCCGGCCGCCGACGCGCCGATACACGTCGAAGCGGCGTTGAACTCGCTGTCGACCTTGATGAACTCGCTGTCGAGTTCGCCGTCGGCGACGAGTTCCGAGAGTTTCTCGACGACGCCGGTCTGGGGGGTGATCGGGTACGCCGAGATGACGTCGGGGTCGGCGGCCATGACGCCCTTGGCGACGGCCGACGTCCCTTTCATCACTTCCTGCTCGCCGGACGGATTGGGCTCCTGCTCAGCTTTGGCCATGTCACTTCACCTCCCGGATCATGTCGATGGCGTCGACCGGGCAGACCTCTTCACAGATGCCACAGCCCTTGCAGTAGTCCAGGTCGAACGCGTAGAAGTCCTCTCCCTCGACCGGCTTGGCCGCCTGGTCGGGACAGAACGTGTCACACTGCCCGCAGGCGATACAGGTCTCGGCATCGATGACGGGCTTGAACTGCCGCCAGGATCCCGTCTTGTTCACGCGGGAGGTGTTCGGTTCCACGACGGCACCGGTCGTGATTTTCAGGTCTTCGTATGGGTCTTCTGATTGGCTCATGCTGATACCTCCGAGAAGGCTTCGTTGGTTGCGGCGACGTTCTGCTCGCCGATCTCGCCGCCGAACTTGCGGGTGATGACGGCTTCCATGCTGTCCTGACCGAGCAGCCCGGTCGCGCCGGCGAACGCGCCCAGGAGAGCCGTGTTCATGATCGGGCGACCGAGGTGCTGGAGGGCAATCTCGGTCGCGTCGACCGTGACGACCTCAGCGTCGGTCTCGATATCCAACTCCTCGGGGTCGGCGTCAGTGTTGACCAACACGAGGCCGTCCTCGTTGAGCCCATCGGTGACGTCGACGTACTCGAGCAGGCTCGTGTCCTGAACGATGACGTAGTCGGGCTCGTCAACCTGGCTGCGATCCGTGATCTTCGTCTCGTCGAAGCGCGCGAACGCCTCGACGGGCGCGCCACGTCGCTCGACGCCGAACGCCGGGAACGCCTGTGCCCAGGTTCCTTCTTCGTGTGCTGCTTGTGCCAATAACTGTGCCAGTGTAACCGAACCCTGGCCGCCACGACCGTGAATGCGTATTTCTTCCATTGTGATCACCGTGATAGAGTGACATCGAACGTGCGATGGTGGGCTCCTGGCTGACCCCCTCCGTGTCGTCGCACGTCGTCGGTCATCGGAGAGTCCACCTACTTCAATGTATGTAATACATTATAACTAAAGTATACCCCCAAAATTCGGGGTGTTTAAGGGTAGTACGTCCAGTTTTTCACGATTTACCCCGAACGTATGTAAGGTAGCCGATCGTTCTAAATTATCTTTTGTTATACTTAGCCGACAGCTGTGGGGGGCAATTCAGGGGGGCAACGAAGTGTGTCGGCGGTCAGTATCCGTCGCTCGCAAGCGGTTCCAGGTCCCGGAGAGAATCGATGACGTGCGTCGGATCCGGATCGCCGGTCGGCCGGTCGTCGTCCCGGACCAGCAGCGCCGAGTCAGTGCCAGCCCGATCGGCCGTCTCGACGTCCGAGAGCCGATCGCCGACGAACAGCGTCTCGGTCGGTTCCACCTCGAGCGCGTCGATGGTATGCCCCAGATAGTGGGGGTCGGGCTTCATTCGATCGTAGCCATCGAGCGTCGGCGCTCGGCCGCGGACGGCCCCGAAGGCATCGCCCCAGTCGAAATACTCACGGACGAACCGGACGGTACCGTGGCGGTTGTTGCTCACGATCCCCAGCGTCGTCTCCTCGGCCAGCGACGGCAGGACGTCGACGTCGTCGAACGGTTCGCGTTCGCCGGCGATGATTCGGTCGTTTTCGAGCACGGTCGAGGCGTGTTCGCGATAGCCCCAGAACGCCTCGGGCGGGAGGTCGTGGTGGGCACAGAACGCCCGGACTTCGCCAGTGTCGTCCGGGTTGACCAGTCCGTCGGGAACCGCCTCGATCGTCACGTCGAAGTCAGCGAGTGTCTCCCGGGCGGCTTCGCGGTAGACGGTGGGAGCTGTGTGATAGCCCGTCAGCAACACGCCGTCCAGGTCGAAGACGATGGCGTCGTAGGACACGGATACCGTTCTTTCGGGCAACTCGCAGGTAGATGTTGTGATCGGGACCTTCAGTTCGAGATCCCGTCCGTCGCCGTCTTCTATACACATCACGGGAGATGACCTCGAGACGGTCGATTTCGAACTGATCGGTCACTCACCCAGCAGCGACCCGCGCCGTACCCACACAGTCACCTCGCCGGACCCGCGATTGTCCCGAGCGTGGTAGGGCACAGTGGTGAGTGTCGCAGGGTCTCGGCGGTCTCGTCGACCGGCCGAGAGCGCGCCCCATATCAACCGTCCATCGACGGCACTAAAAACGTTCCTTCGAAGGTAATATGTCACTGAGCAGGTCCCCGCCACAGTAGAGTTTCGTCACCGTCGTAAGATCCCTCCAGCGCTTTTCGGGCTGTCTGACCTAGAGGTGCGCCTGGGGATATCTCTCGGTCTCCTGGGCTGTAGCGATGGATTCGACGACGTTCTCAACGCGCGCTTCGAGTTCGTGATCGGTTTGATAAATATACTTTCCGCTCGGCCGAATCCTTCTACGACAACAGGTCGACGATCGCGTCGTAGGCGGGTTTGCGGTCGTAGCCGTCGTCCAGCAGGAGCGGGTCATCGGTCAGGGTGTCGTCGAAGTGGGGGATCCAGGAGTGGTGGTCGGCGACACCCCAGATGACGAAGGTGTCACAGCCGGCAGCCATGGCTTTCTCGACGACCTCGCGGTAGTAGTCGGCCTGGACTTCCTGATGGTCCTCGGGCGGATCCTCGGCCGTGTAGGCGACATCCATCTCGGTGATCTCGACCGCCAGGCCGAGATCTTTGAAGCGTTCGATGTTCTCGGCGACCGAGTCGGGATCGACGGGGTCGTGCAGTGCGTGCAACTGGAGACCGACGCCGTCGATCGGTACTCCTCGATCGAGCATTCCGGAGACCATCTCGTAGATCTCGTCGGACTTGTCGTTGATGCCGTCCGCGCCGTAGTCGTTGTAGAAGAGGTCCGCGTCGGGTGCCGACTGGTGGGCCCACTCGAAGGCTTTGTCGAGGTACTCCTCGCCGAAGGCTCGCAGCCAGGGCGTCTCGCGCAACCCGCCGTCGTCGGCGACGGCCTCGTTGACGACGTCCCAGGTGTCGACGTCGCCGGCGTACCGCGCGGCGACCGTGCGGACGTGGTCTTCGAGCAAGCGACGGAGTTCCCGGTCGGTGTACTGGAAGGGGAGTAGCCACTCCGGCAGCTGATTGTGCCAGACCAACACGTGACCGCGGAAGTACATGTCGTGTTCGCGGGCGAACTCGGCGATCAGGTCGCCGTCCGTGAAGTCATACGTATGCTCGTCGGGTCGTAGCGGCCCCATCTTCATGGCATTCTCGGCCGTGACGGCGTTGAACTCCCGCAGTGCGTCCCGATACTGGAAGTCCCCTCGGATCGGATCGGCTGCGGCCGCTGCGCCGATTTTGATGTCGTTGTCGTCTGCCACATCTCGCAGGGTATCCGACATGCCAGCATCATCGGTATCTCCGGGGATAAGTGTTGGTGCCATGGTCGGGGCACGCGAGCGGTACTTCGATGAGCAATACCGGACTGGACATCCATTCGGGAGCATGGACGAACCGGTCCGAAGCGACCGTGGGATTTAGATGAACTGTTCGAACGCCTCGGCACCCGTGGCGACTTCCCAAAGGTGCCCGTCCGGGTCCCTGAAGTACGCCGAGTAGCCGCCCCAGGCTGTCTCGGCCGGCGGTTTCGTAATCGTTGCGCCGGCCGCCTCGGCTTCCGCGATGAGTTCGTCGACGTCCGCTTGCGTCTCGACGTTGTGTGCCAGCGAGACGTCACCGGTGCCGGTCTCCGAAGGGTCGAGATTCGCACCGTTCGCATGATCGTCCCGTGGAAAGAGCGCGAGTGCGAACCCATTCAACTCGAAGGCGACGAACTCGCCCATCCGTTCGAGGACGTCGAATCCGAGACCGTCCCGATAAAACGCGACCGATCGGTCGATGTCTTCGACGCCGAGGGTCAGCACAGTCAATCGCGGTTCCATGCCGCGACGGTTTGCGTGTTGGCACATTAGCTTTACTGCTTGGCGGTGGTTGCCGGCTCGTGTAGGTTCGAGCGCGTCGGGATCATCCATCACGATGGCCAGCGACACCGCCGCCCCAGGCACACCCGAAACCGACAGCGGGGGATTGACGTTGCGTTCAGTGTAGCCGTACTCTCTCGGGATCGGTGTCCCGTCCTCGAAGGCGGGACTGGTGAGCGTAAACGATGACATCGGTCGCTCTCATGGGTCTGCGGCTGGACCCATCCGTCTGGATATTCTCACCCACCTCGCAAAATTATCCGTCCACTGGCGTTCCCGTTGTCAGTTCTTGCTGGTGGGGGGACGATCCATGCCATGATACAGACGAAACCGATTTCACACGTAGGTAATAATCTCCTTCAACTTCTGTCATGTTTGCGTATTCAATCACGGTGCGATGTCACATGCCACGGGCCTTTGTGGTAATTATTGCCGTATCAGATCGCTCTGATAAGTTTCATATCCCTGGGGGACAGAGCCCTCTAGACATGGCGGGCCCCGCCAGCCGACGGTGGCCGTCACCCTCCGGACGGAGGCACTAACAAATGCGCAACGCCAAAATCGTCTGTACGCTCGGACCTGCATCGGAATCGAAAGCGGACATCAAGGAGTTGGCTGAGGCCGGCATGTCGGTCGCGCGGCTCAACGCCAGTCACGGTTCGCCGGAACACCGGCGCACGATGATCGACCGCATCCGCGAGGTCGACGCGGAGATGGAGAAGTCTCTCGCGGTCATGCACGACATCCCCGGCCCGGAAGTCCGGACCGCACCGATCCGCGAACCGATCGAACTCGACGGTGGGACCACAATCAGGTTCTACAAGGGCGACGACGCGACGCCCGAAGATGTCGGGCTCTCGGTGGACATCTCCGTCGTGGAACCGGGCGACAGCGTCCTGCTCGACGACGGTCGCATCGAGACGACGGTCGAAAAAGTCGAGGACGGCGACGTCTACGCCCACGTCGAGAACGGCGGGAAACTCGGCGCGCGCAAGGGCGTCAACGTCCCTGGCGTCGAACTCGGGCTCCCGTTCCCGACCGAGCAGGACCGGACGGAACTCGAAGTCGCTGCCGAGAAGGAAGTCGATCTGGTGGCGGCGAGTTTCGTTCGCGACGGCGATGACGTCCGCAAGATCGGCGATTTCCTGGAGAACGAGGGGACGGAAGTGCCGGTCGTCTCGAAGGTCGAACGCAAGGGTGCCGTCGAAAACTTAGACAGCATCATCGAGGCGTCCTACGGCGTGATGGTCGCCCGTGGCGACCTCGGTGTCGAGTTGCCCCTCGAAGAGGTGCCGCTGTATCAGAAACGGATCATTCGGCAGTGCAACGAGGCCGGCGTCCCGGTCATCACCGCCACGGAGATGCTCGACTCCATGGAGGAGTCCCGGCGGCCGACCCGCGCGGAAGCCTCGGACGTTGCCAACGCCGTCTTCGACGGGACCGACGCGGTCATGCTGTCGGGCGAGACGGCCATCGGCGACCACCCGGCGCGGGTCGTCTCCACGATGGCCGACATCGTCAACGAGGTCGAACAGAGCGCGGAGTTCGCCGAACTTCGCGAACAGCGCCTCCCGCCTTCGGATAAGACGCGTACCGACGCCCTCGCCCATGCGGCCCGGACCCTGGTCGATGACATCGACGCGACCGCGATCGTCGCCGCCAGCGAGTCGGGCTACACCGCCTTGCGGACGGCCAAGTTCCGCCCCGAGGTGCCGATCATCGCCTCGACGCCCAGCGAGCGGGTCCGCAGACAGCTCGCCCTCGCGCGTGGCATCTTCCCGACGACCGCTCCCTTCACGACGGAGGGGGCCGACGCGATCGTCCAGAACGCCGTCCAGTCGGCGCTGAAGACCGGCATCGCCGAGAGCGGCGACACCGTCGTCGTCATCTCCGGCATGATGACCGAACTCGAGGGCACCAGCACCTCGAACATGCTCAAGGTTCACCTGGCGGCCGAGACCGTCACGACGGGTCAATCCGTCGTCGACGGACTCGTGACGGGGCCGCTCGTCCGAACCACTGACGGTGATCTCGAATCAGTGCCTGAGGGCGCGATCCTGTCCGTTCCCGCCGATTTCGACGACGAATTCCTCGGCGACCCGTCGAAGCTCGGTGGCATCATCGACGGCCACACCAACCGGCGCGGGCACGCCGTCACCGTCGGCCGACGCCTCGACATTCCGACGGTGAGTCACGTGACGGTTCCCGACGAGCTCGAAGACGGTGCGACCGTGACTCTCGATGCCGAACGCGGCGTCCTGTACAGGGGACAACTCGGAACGCTCGACGACTGAACACTGACTCACCTGTTTTCGACCGTTCGTCGCGGGTTTTGATGGAACCGTGCGTGCTTTCACTCGCCTGAGATATCCGCCCCCGAAACGCGTGTAGTTAAGTGGGGCAATGCCATTTCTGAACGTATATGGCCGTATACGCTGGTGTCGACCTCGGTGCGACGTACATCCGCGCCGTCGTCGGTGATGGGACTGGCAACGAACTCGGGCAGGACAAGCGGGAAACGCCACCGGGCCCGACTGGCATCGCCGTGACCGAGACGGTGCTTGAGACGCTGCGTGCAGCCTGTACGGATGCGGGGGTCGACCCCACCGACGTCGAAGCGGTCGGGGTCGCGTCCGTCGGCCCGCTGGATCTCGCCGAAGGTGTTGTCGAAAACCCGGCGAACCTCCCGGACACGATCGAGACGATCCCGCTGACTGGCCCGCTCGGGAACCTCACCGGGACCGACGAGGTCTACCTCCACAACGATGCGGTCGCCGGTGTGATCGGCGAGCGCTTTCACAGCGACCGCAACCCCGACAACATGGCCTATCTGACCATCTCGACGGGGATCGGCGCGGGCGTCGCGGTCGACGGCCACGTTCTGAGTGGCTGGGACGGCAACGTCGGTGAAGTCGGCCACATGACGCTCGATTCGGACGGGATGATGACGTGTGGGTGTGGCCAGGACGGCCACTGGGAGGCCTACGCTTCCGGCCAGAACATCCCCCGGTACGCCCGCGAGTTCTACCAGGCCGGCGACTGGAAGACGGATATGCCCGTCATGGACGCCGACTTCAGGGCCCCGGACCTCTTCGAATATGCCGGTGAGGACGACTTTGCCGACGCGTTCATCGACCGCCTCGCCACGTTCAACGCGATGGGCGTCGCCAACATCGTCCAGGCGTACGCGCCGCTGGTGATCCACATCGGCGGAGCCGTTGCCGAGAACAATCCGGAACTCGTCGTCGGGAAGATCCGCGAGCGCCTCCCGGAGATGGTCTTTGGCAACATCCCGGAGATCAACATCACGACGCTGGGTGACGACGTGGTGGTCAAAGGTGCCCTGGCGAGTGCCCTGACCGAAGGGACCGGCGACCGCGAGAAACTTCGCGAGTGATCGGCCGTGGTCCCGTTCGCCGCCGGACCGCCGATCAGAGCCCGAGGTACCCCGCGTTCGGGAGGAACCCGGCCAGATAGAGGATCCCGACGAGTGTCATCACGATCGCGATGGCCATCGCCGGCGGGTCGACGTGGGTCCCCGAGTGGGCGTAGAAGAGCCGTTGGGTGATCTCGCCGAGCAGGGCAGCCAGGATGCCGAAGCCACCGGCGACCAGCAGGACCAGCGGCTCGCTGTCGACCGCCGCCATCGCGAGCACTGCCCCCACCGACCCGATGAGCGTGATGTGGTGGGTGACGGGGATCTTCTCGACGCCGAGGTTGAGAAAGAGCAGGCTCATCGCCGAGATGGCGTACCCCATGAACACGCTTCCCGTTTCGAGCCAGATGTATCCACCCACGATCCCGCCGACGAGGCCGATCGCGGTGACGCCGGCCCACTCGTACTGGTGGGGCAGCCAGGGTTCGGTCGCCGGGCGGGTGGATTCGCCCTCGGCAGCCGGCCGGTCCTCGCCGCGTTCGAACGGCGACATGTCCAAGACGCTGGTTCCGGCGACGCGACCGATCAGCGGATAGCCAAAGGCCACCCGCGCCAGGACGGCCGTCGCCACGACCGACAGTGCGATGTTGTCCGTCGGGATACCGAGACCACCGCCGACCTGCGTGATGAGCATCCCCAGGGCCCCGAAGATCGCCCCGACAGCGAGGATATCGGGTTTGGTCCCGAAGGCATAGAGGATGTCCTTCCCGAAGTGATAGCCCCAGTCGTCGGGTTCCATGTCGGGATACTTCTTGCCGGCGTAGGCCGTCGCGGCGACGCCGCCGGCGAAGGCGACGTGGGGGCCGGTCACCATGCCGAAGCCGATCGTCCCCGTCACGCCGGTCGCGATGTCGCCTTCGATGGCCGAGAGGTCGCCGAGGTTCCCCTCGAGGATCGCCAGCCCCTCGCCGAGAAAGACGACGAAGCCGGTGAAGACGAACGCGGGCAGTGCCCCGAGGGCCGCGCCGAAAGCACCGCCGGCCAGCGCGGCGATCAGCAGGACGAGAAACTCCTCGACGCCCAGGCCGACGACCGGCAGCGCCAGGACTGCTTGCAACACGGTTCACTCCTCCCTGGCCCAGTCTCTGGCGCGCTCGACGGCGTCGTCCCAGCGACTGTACATCCGATCGGCGTCCTCGACCGGGATCTCCGGGGTGAACTCCCGGTCGACGCGCCAGTTCTCGCGGAGTTCGTCGAGATCAGCCCAGTAGCCGACGGCGAGGCCAGCCGCATACGCCGAACCGAGGGCGGTCGTCTCGTCCACTTCGGGGCGAGCGATGTCCGTCCGGATGACGTCGGCCTGGAGTTGACACAGGAAGTCGTTCTTGACGGCCCCGCCGTCGACCCGGAGTGTGGTCGTCTCGATCCCCGAGTCGGCCTCCATCGCCTCGGCGACGTCCCGGGTCTGGTAGGCGATGGCCTCCAGCGTGGCCCGGACGATGTGTTCCTTCCGGGTGCCGCGGGTCATCCCGACGATCGTCCCGCGAGCGCGCCCGTCCCAGTGGGGTGCGCCGAGGCCGGTGAAGGCCGGGACGAGATAGACGCCGTCGGTCGAGTCGACCGCACTGGCGAGGTCCGCGGTCTGGGCGGCGTTGTTGATGAGATCGACGTCCTCGAGCCATTCGATCGCCGCCCCGGTGGCGAAGATCGACCCCTCCAGGGCGTACCTGACAGGCTCGCCCGACCGCTGGAACGCGATCGTCGTCAGCAGCCCGTGGTCCGACGTGACGGCTTCAGTCCCCGTGTTCATCAGGTAAAACGAGCCGGTCCCGTAGGTGTTCTTCGCGTCGCCCTCCTCGAAACAGGTCTGGCCGAACAGGGCTGCCTGCTGGTCGCCCAGTGCGCCGGCGACGGGGATCTCCGCGCCGAGGAACCCGTCGGGATCGGTGTGGCCATAGAGGGCCTCGTCCGAGGAGGGCCGCACTTCCGGAAGCATCGCCTCGGGGACCCCGAACTCGGCGAGGAGTTCCTCGTCCCACGCCATCTCGTGGACGTTGTACAGCATCGTCCGGGAGGCGTTGGTGACATCCGTGATGTGATTGCCCGTGAGATTGTAGATCAGCCAGGCGTCGATCGTTCCCATCAAGAGTTCGCCGTTCTCCGCCCTGTCCCGGAGGTCCTCGGCCCGGTGACTCTGGAGTTTCAGTGGCTCGGCGTTGTCCAGAATCCACTCGGTCTTCGTCGCCGAGAAGTACGCGTCAGGTTCGAGGCCGGTTTTTCCCCGGATCCACTCGACTTTGTCTTCGTCCTGGAGTTCCTCGACTCGGTCGGTCGTCCGGCGGTCCTGCCAGACCAGGGCATTGTGGACGGGCTTGCCCGTGTCTGCATCCCAGACCAGCGTCGTCTCGCGCTGGTTGGTGATCCCGAGCGCCTCGAGTTGCTCGGCCTCGATTCCGGCGTCGGCCAGTCCCGCAGTGACGACCGCTTTCGTTGTCTCCCAGATCTCGAGCGGGTCGTGTTCGACCCATCCTGGCTCCGGATAGAACTGTTCGTGTTTCTCGTAGGCGTTGCCCGCGACCTGGCCGTCGCGGTCGAACACCATGAAGCGCGTCCCGGTCGTTCCCTGATCGATCGCGCCGACGTAGGTGTCTGTCATGAGTGGGCTCTCGGTCGGGCACTGGATGTGCTACCGGTTAAATAGTATGGTTATAAATAGTTATAAAATCGAAGCAACCAGAATAGCTTTCCGCTATCCGCCACAGTAGCACTATTTCATGCCGGTGTTAATATAGGATATTAAAAATTTTGAAATGACCGCGGGTGGGAACAATAAAGTGGCCGTAGCCCATGGAATACGATACCATATGACATCTCCCCCCTCGGTGCTCGTGATCGGCGGTGGCTCGACGGGTGTCGGGATCGCCCGGGATGCTGCGATGCGTGGGTTCGACGTGACGCTGGTCGAGAAGGGCAACCTCACCCACGGGACGACCGGCCGGATGCACGGGCTGCTCCACAGCGGCGGTCGCTACGCAGTCTCCGATCAGGCGAGCGCGCGTGAGTGCATCGACGAGAACATGATCCTCCGGGACATCGCCACCCACTGCGTCGAGGACACGGGCGGGCTGTTCGTCAAGCGACCGGAGGACACCGAGGAGTACTACCAGGAAAAACTCGCGGGACTCCGTGAGTGTTCGATCCCCGCGACGGAACTCACCGCCGAAGAAGCACGCCGGGAAGAGCCGTTTCTCGCCCGTGACATCGACAAGGCGATCGAGGTGCCCGACGCGGCGATCGACCCCTTCCGGCTGTGCGTGGCCAACGCCATCAGTGCTGCAAACCACGGCGCTCGCATCGAGACCTTCTCGGAAGTGACCGACCTGCTGGTCGAGGGCGGCGAGATCGTCGGCGCGGAGCTCACCCACGAGAGCGGCGAGGGCAACCGCGTCCATGGGGTCGAGGGGTCCGTCGAGGAGATCCGCGTCGACCATATCGTCAACGCCGCGGGGGCCTGGACGGGCGAGATTGCGGCGATGGCCGACATCGACGTCGAGGTCCGGCCCTCGAAGGGGGTGATGACTATCATGAACGTCCGGCAGGTCGACACCGTGATCAACCGGTGTCAACCCAAGGGCGATGCTGACATCGTCGTGCCCCACGAGACGACGGCGATCCTCGGGACGACCGACGAGGAGGTCGGCGACCCGGAGGACTACCCGGAGGAAGAGTGGGAGGTCGATCTCATGATCGAGGAACTGTCGAAACTCGTCCCGATCCTCGAAGACGCGCGTACGATCCGGTCCTTTTGGGGCGTCCGTCCACTCTATGAACCACCCGACACCGGGACCGACGATCCGACGGACATCACGCGGGAGTTCTTCCTGCTCGATCACGACGAGCGCGACGGGGTTCCCGGCATGACGACGATCGTCGGCGGGAAGCTGACGACCTACCGACTCATGGCGGAACAACTCGTCGATCACCTCGCCGAGAAATCTGACGTAGACACCACCTGCCGCACCGCCGAGGAACCGCTTCCCGGCAGCGAGGACGAGGGCGTCATCGACGACGCCATGGACGATTTCGGCCTGCGCTCGCCGATCGCCAAACGCAGCGCCGAGCGCCTGGGATCGCGAACCCAGGACGTGCTCGACACCGACGAGCCCAACCCGGTCGTCTGTGGGTGTGAGGCCGTGACGCGTGCGGAAGTCAACGACGCCATCGAGCAGTCCGGCACTGACCTCAACGCCGTCCGGATCCGCACGCGGGCCGGGATGGGCAACTGCCAGGGCGGCTTTTGCAGCCATCGGCTGGCGAACGAACTCCACCCCGATTTCGACGAGGGGCGCGCACGGGCGGCGCTCGACGAACTGTACCAGGAGCGCTGGAAGGGCCAACGTCACGCGCTCTGGGGGAGACAGCTCTCCCAGGCGATGATCACCTACACGATGCACGCGCTGACGATGAACCGCGATCGCGACCCCGCCGGCGGCGGATCGCTTGACTTCGGCGCGTTCGATTCCGGGCCGTCGAACACTCCCGCGGCCGGCGACGGACAACCGGCGGACGGGCCACCAGGCGTCGCCACCGACGGTGGCAGGGGGGATGGCCGTGGCGATTGACTCGGATGTCCTCGTGATCGGCGGCGGGATCGCCGGGCTCTCGGCGGCACTCTCGGCCGCGCGAACGGGGGCCGACGTGCGACTCGTCAGCGAGGCCGAGACGACGCTGCATCACGCAAGCGGCCTGCTCGACGTCCTGGGCTACCCGCCGAACGCCGACGGTGACGGGCCGGTGGTCGACCCGTTCGACGCCATCGGGGACCTCCCCGACTCCCACCCGTACGCGATCGTCGGCGCGGGAACGGTCCGGGATGGCCTGGCGATGATCGACGACGTGCTGGGGGAGACGTATCACGGCAGCCACACCGACGCGAACGCCCTCGTTTCGACCCAAGGCGGGACGGTCAAGCCGACGGCTCGGTATCCAGCGAGCGTCGCGGCGGGCCTGGCGAGCGACGACCGCGACATCCTGCTGGTCGGCTTCGAGCGGCTCACCGGCTTCGACGCCGGCGTGGCCGCGGACCACCTCGAAGCCGCGGGGATTCCGGCCGAGACCAGCGCTGCAACCGTCGAGTTCCCGATCGTCGTGCGCGACGACGCGAAAGTGACGCGGTACGCTCACCTGCTCGACGAGAACCCGACGGTCGACGGTGCTGGCAGCGATCGGCGCGTCCGGGCCGCCCTCGCCGACGCAGTCGAACCCTCCGTCGAGGACGCCAAACGGATCGGATTCCCTGCGGTGTTGGGCGTCGACCACCCGGCGGCGATCCGGACGGAACTCGAAGACCGTCTCGGTGCGGCGGTCTTCGAGATCCCGATGGGACCGCCCAGCATCCTCGGTGGTCGGCTCGAAGACCGGCTCTACGCCGCACTCGACGATGCGGGCGGACAGATCGAGTCCGGCGGCGGGCCGATCGTGGGATTCGACGCCGAGGGCGGGATGATTTCGGCGGTCTATATGGATCGATCGGGCAGTCAGATCCCTTACGCGGCCGAGGAGTACGTCCTCGCGACGGGTGACGTCGCGGGCGGCGGTATCGACTCCGATCGGGACGGCGTCACCGAACCGATCTTCGGCTGTCACGTGCCACATCCGGATGATCGCTACGAGTGGTTCGAGGGCGAGGCGTTCGGCGACCACGCCTTTGCCGAGTTCGGGGTCGTCGTCGACGAGGCGCTCCGGCCGATGAGTGGGGCGGGCGACCCGGAATTCTCGAACCTCCGGGCGGCGGGGGCCGTGATCGGCGGCTACGACTACCCGGCAGAGAAATCAGCGAGTGGCGTTTCCATCGCGACTGGCTACGCTGCCGGTCGGCGTGCGGCGAGGGAGGGCTAATCCAATGAGTGACACACAGCGCGGTGATACCACGACGGACCGTGCGGAGACAGATGCCGACGTCGAGAGCGACGAGGAGGGCTACGAACCACGCGACGTTTTCGACTCGACCACCGAGATGGATCTCCGGGCCGGGGCCGACAACTGCACGAAAGTCGGGACCTGCGACGCCGAGTGTCCGGTCGCCGAGGTCAACGACGACTTCCCCGGCCCGCAGTTCCAGGGCCCGGAACAGTGGCGACTCTCCCAGAAGGGCGAGGTCGAGATCGACGACTCGATCACCGAGTGCTCGAACTGTCTGCAGTGCGACAGCGGGTGTCCCTCCGGCGTCCCCTTCAGCGAGATGCACAACACGGCACGGGCGAAGTACGTCTTAGAGGACCAGCCCCTCTCGATCAAGAAGATCCGCAACCGGATCCTCGCCAACTACCGGACGTCGGCCTGGCTGGCCTCGAAACTCCCGCGGACGGCGAACTTCTTCATGAACAACGGGGCGGTCCGGTGGCTCATGGAGAAGACGATGAAGATTCCGAGCGAACGGGAGTTCCCGGAGTTCGCCACGCAGACGTTCAGAGAATGGTGGGCACAGCGAGGTGGCGAAGCCGCCTCGAAAGAGCGAGCGGCGAAAGCGCGAGCACAGCGTGGTGAGGAGGATGTCGATCCCGCGGACAAACGCGTCGCGTACTTCCACGGCTGCTATTCGAACTACAACACGACCCAGGTCGCCAAGGCGATGGTCCGGGTCTACGAGTCGCTGGGCTACGAGATCACGGTCCCGAAACAGAAGTGCTCGGGGACGCCGATGTTCGCCAACGGCCGCGTCGACGACGCCCGCCGGCACGCGAAGGTCAACGTCGAGCACCTGGGCAACGCCATCGAGGATGGCTACGACGTGATCTGTACCTGCTCCTCCTGCTCGCTTGCGCTCCGCCAGGAGTACCCCGACCTCTTCGATCTGGAGGGCATCGACGAACTCGCCGCTCACACCTACGACGCCATGGAGTATCTCCGGATCCACGAGGATCTCGAAGCCGAACTCGCGGGGGCAGAAGCCGAGGAGTTCCCCGACGTCGCTTACCACGCGCCGTGTCACTCCCGCAATCAGGGCCTCGGGCGACAGGCCGTCGAACTGTTCGAAGACGTCGAGGGCGTCACCGTGACCGACGTCGGCGACTCCTGTTCGGGGATCTCGGGCACCTACGGCTGGAAATCGGAGAAGTACGAGACCTCGATGGAGATCGGCGAGGAGATGTTCGAGCACATGGAAGAAACCGACGCCGAACACGGGATGACGGAGTGTCCAACCTGCTCGATGCAGATGGAACATGGGACGGGCTATGAGATTTCCCACCCGATGCAGCTACTCGAAACAGTACTCACCTGAGCAAAGAGGACAGGAACCTACGAGAGACCAACCGACTGAGTCGAAAAACGGCCTGCGATTCAGCGGGCGAGGTCGGTTATCCGGTGTTTTTCATGCCGGCCGCGATGCCGTGGACCGTCAGCCGGAGCGCCCGGCGTTCGGTCTCTGTGAGGTGTGACTGGGCGAGCAACCGGGTTTGCAGCAGGTTGAGCGGATCGACGTACGGATTCCGGCGCTGGAGGTTTTCCTCCATCCACGATCGGTTGAGCAACGTTTCGCGCCCGGAGATTTCCTGGATGAGTTCGACGGAGTTCTCGTACTCGCTCCGGATCCAGGGGAAGAACCGCTCTCGAAGCTCGTCGTCGGCCAGGTCGGCGTACTCGGTGGCGATCTCCATGTCGGATTTGGCCAGCGCCATCCCGGCGTGATCGAGGATCGTCCCGAAGTACGGCCACTCCTCGTACATCTCCTTGAGCGTCTCCATGTCGCCGCCCTCGTCCAGGTAGCCCTGGATACCCGTGGCGACGGAGAACCAGCCGGGGACGATACAGCGGGCCTGCGTCCAGGAGAACACCCACGGGATCGACCGGAGGTCTTCGAGACTCCGATCCTCCGTCCGGGAGGCCGGCCGCGAGCCCATGTTGAGGTTCTCGATGACCGTGATCGGGGTCGCCTGCTCGAAGTACTCGACGAACCCGTCGGTCTCCAGGAGGTCCCGGTACTCCGCGCTGGCGTGCTCGGCCGCCGTCTCGAAGGCCTCGATCCACTCCTCGGGGATGTCCTCGACGGGGTTTTCCATGGCGTTGTACCGCGCCAGGACCTGGGCGTTGAGCATCTGTTCGAGGTTGCGCTCGGCGATGTCGGGGTTGCCGTACTTCTCGGCGATGGCCTCGCCCTGCTCGGTGAACTTGATCTGGCCGTTGACGGTCTGGTTCGGCAAGGCAAGCATCGCCTCGTGCATCGGGACGCCGCCCCGGGAGATCGAACCACCCCGCCCGTGGAACAGCCGGAGGGTGACGCCGAAGTCGTCACAGATGTTGGCCATCCGCTTCTGGTTGCGGTAGAGTTCCCAGTTGGCGGCCAGATAGCCGTTCTCCTTCGAGGAGTCCGAATATCCCAGCAGGATCTCCTGGGTGTTGTTCCGCGCTTCCAGGGCCTGGCTGTAGGCCTCGTTCTCGAAGAGCGTCCCCAGCATCTCCCGGACGCGCGTGAGGGCGTACTCGCTCTCGAACAGCGGGACGATGTCGAACCCGCAGTAGCCGGGGAGATCGACGATCCCGGCCTGATCGCCCAGGAAGAGGACTTCCAGGGCGTGTGAGGACTCCTCGAACCAGCTGATCGCGTAGGTGTCGATGGCGTCGACGCCGTACTCCCGTTGCCACCCGGCGGCATCGGAGAACAGCGTCAGGACCTTGGCTGACTCCTCGGAGAGCCCTTCGTCGTCTTCGATGTCGATGACCGGGTCGTCCTGGAGGATCGCTTCCGTCAGGAACTCGACGCGCTCGTCCTCGGACATCGACTCGTAGTCGATCCCCTCCCGTTTGAGGGTCTCGACCAGTGCGTTCGTGTGTTTCTCGCGGTGGTCCCGCAGGTCGAGGTTCGCCAGCGAGAACCCGAAGGTGTCGACCTTTCGGATCAGCGGCTTGACGTGCGCATCGACGATCTCGTCCGCGTCGTTCTCCCGGAGGCTCTCGGCGATGATCTCCAAGTCGGCAAGGAGTTCATCGTCGTTGTCGTACGCACCGGATCGGACGTCATCGACCCGGAGGACACTCTCACGCATCAACTTCAGCTTCTGTCGATAGGGCTCGTCGGGATATCGCTCCTCTATTCCGTCGGCAACGCCTGGGAGGCGTTGTTTGTGTGCCTCGTGGCTTTCCTCGAACGCGTCGCTCATCTCCAGGTTCTCGACGTCCTGGCTCAACACGCCGGAGAGGCTCTTGAGATCGTCCCGATACAGTTCAAGCGCGACGCTGCGCTGGCGCTCGAGGGTTTCCTCCGTGACTTCGGGAGTGACGTAGGGATTGCCGTCACGGTCACTGCCGGCCCACGACCGGAACTCGTAGAGTTTCGGGACGTCGACCTCGCCATCGTAGGTCTCCGACAGGGCGTGTTCGAGTTCGTCGTAGACCTCACTGATGATGTCGAAGAGACTGTTCTCGAGATACCACTGGATGTTCAGCGTCTCGTCGGTCACGTCGGGACGGCGATCACGAACCTGGGGCGTCTGCCAGAGGCTCGTCACTTCTGCCTGGAGTTCGCGCTTCATCCGTCGCTTCTCCCGATCGGTGAGCCGGATCTGATCGAGATCCTGGATGATCTTCCCGACCGACCAGAGCTTGGCTTTGATCGTCTTGCGTCGCGCTTCAGTCGGATGGGCCGTGAACGTCGGCTCGATCATGACGTCCTCGAGAATATCCTCGACGGTGTCCGGATCGACGTCCTCGGCATCGAGCGTCTCGACGGCTTCCTCGACGGTGTCCGAGAGGTCGCCGCTCTGGACGCCCTCCCTGATCTCGCGGACCCGCTCGCGCTCCTCGGCGAGGTTGATGAGTTCGAAGTAGGTAGTAAAGGCCCTGGCGACGACGTCCTGCATCTCCGGGGAGAGCCGGTCGAGCTCGTCGTGGATCGGCTCACGGGACTCGCCGTCCCCACGGCGGTAGGCGATCGCGCTGTTCCGGATCGTCTCGACGGTCTCGTAGGCATCCGTCGAGTCCTGTGCCTCGATGATGGTCCCCAGCAGTTCCCCCAGCTCGCGCACGTCCTGGGTGAGCTCTCTGCCGTGTAAAGTCATACCACCCTATGAACATTGGAAGGGTATAACACTAGCGGAATTGGAAGAATGTCATATCCGCGCTAAACAATCATTGAATATCCTCCCGTCTTTTGGTTTCGGCTTCGAATTTATTACGATCTATGAGGATAATATCACCAATAAGATAATTTTGTCAGGGCGATTGGTCGGTCGTCACGGAACGACATGGTCGGGTGGGGCAGGGTGTCTTTCATCTCCATGACCATTCCCTTGCCTCGCTGTCAGCTACGTTGGCGAACGGGATTGCTCCATCGACGTCTCGACGCGACGGGTTCGTTTTCCCTCGTGAGTGCGTATCGGGGGCATGCGCGAGTTGGCTTTCGCCCTGGAGTACGCCCCGGGCTGTAATCGCGTCGCGGACACGCTCGCGGAGTTCCCGGATGCGCACATTCGGTCGCTGTCGTTACACGCCACCGACGAACGCCTCTGGCGGGTTGATCACGCGAGCGGATCGCCCGACGCGCTCGATGCTATCGAGTCGGCCTTCAAATCGACGGACTACTACGCCGATTGCCTCGCGACCGATGACTGCGGTGCGACGCAGTCGACAGATGTCCTGGACCGCTCGGAAGAGACGCTCGTCCTCTACTCGTACTGGGAACGCTCGCCCGTCTGTGTCTCGGTTCCTCACCTGGCGCTGGATCACCTCGGCGACGGACTGCTCTTTGACACCCGCCACGAAGGCCGCCATTACACCTGGCGGATCATCCATTCGGGGACCGGCGATGTCGGGGCCTTTTTCGAGACGTTGGAGGCCGCCGTTGGGGACTGTGCCGAGATGGAGATGCTTCGGACGGGCGCGACGGCCGAGCCCGGCGGGGGTGTGGACGACGAAGCAACGAGGTTCTCCGCCGAACAGGAAGCCGCACTCCGGGCGGCCGTCGAGCACGGGTACTACGAGAATCCGCGGGACGTCGACGTCGCCGATCTCGCCGAGCACTTAGACGTGCCCCGGTCGACGCTCACCTACCGGCTGCGGCGTGCGGAGGAACAACTTGCGAAGGGGTACGTGGCAGGAGATACTCGCCCGGAAGCGTCGCCGAGTAGCGACAGATAGGCGGCCACTGGCCTCTCTTTACTCGCCCCCACAGCACAACACCTTGCGACACTCTTCCGGACGATGTCTTGTCGCGGGAGAGGGTCGGCTACCGCCTCGAAATCAAGTTCGGAATTACTATGTGGTGTGGCTTTCAGGGCCAGCCATGAATCAGCGTCGACGGCAGTTTCTGACGGGAATCGGCACATTCGGGATCGGGGTCTTGGCGGGCTGTAGTTCTGACTCCGGCAGCAACCCGGAGACAGACACCCCTTCGGCGACTCCATCGAACGCCTCCTCGGGCGGGACGCCAACACGCACCCCTTCGACGACGCTCACACCGGGCAATGCTCCAACGCCGAGTCCCACGGCGACAGACACATCGACGCCCGTGTCACCGACGACTGAAACCAACAAGCTCGCCGCCGGTGATGGCGGCGAGCATGATTCATTCGGTGATTCAGTGGCGGTGTCAGGGGACGGCTCCACCGCCATCATCGGGGCCGAGAGTGAGGGGGAGCCGAACGGGCGCGAAGCGGGCGCGGCCTACGTGTTTTCTCGGGACGGAGACTTCTGGACGCAGGAAGCGAAACTCGCGGCCGGTGACGGCAACAAACACCACTTCTTCGGCGATTCAGTCGCCGTCTCGGCTGACGGGTCGAGGGCCCTCATCGGCGCTTGGGGGTACAGTGATTCGAACGGTGACGATGTGGGTTCGGCGTACGTCTTTCGACGGGAAAACGGCTCGTGGCTCCAGGAAACGAAACTCGCGGCCAGTGACGGTGATGGCTTGGATCTCTTTGGCGCTGCCGTCGGAATAGCCGGTGACGGGACGACAGCCATCATCGGGGCGCGAAAGGACCAGGACCCACACGGCGAGGGATCGGGCTCCGCATATGTGTTTTCCCGAGACGGCGAGTCCTGGACGGAAGCCGCGAAAGTAACGGCCGGTGATGGCGACGAAGGCGATCAATTCGGCAACTCAGTATCGATGTCACGCGATGGGTCGAGCGCCCTCGTGGGCGCACATTTCGATGCGGATCCACACGGGACAAACGCGGGCTCGGCGTACGTCTTCCGACGGGCAGACGGCTCCTGGACCCAGGCGGCGAAACTCGTCGCCGACGATGGCGATTCGTGGGATAATTTCGGTAGGGCAGTGTCACTGAGCGGTGATGGCGCAACTGCCATCGTCGGATCCAGTTACGACGAGGATCCCATTGGCGAGGGCGCAGGCTCGGCGTACGCCTTCCGCAGGGTGGACGGCACGTGGACACAGGAAGCGAAACTCACCGCGCCTGATGGCAATCCCGAGGACGAGTTCGCCACGTCAGTCGCCCTCTCGGCTGACGGCTCGAGTGTCATCATCGGGACTCCCAATGACGACGCACCGAACGCCGAAAACACGGGTTCTGCGTACGCATTCACGAACGAAAACGGATCCTGGGCCCTGCAGGCGAGATTCGCGGCTGGTGACGGCCATGAAGCCGATGGACTCGGGCGGTCAGTCGCGGTGTCGAACGACGGCTCGACCGCGCTGCTCGGGGCTCCCGCCGACGATGACCCGAACGGCGAGTGGGCGGGCTCGGCATACGTTTTCTAAGCATGTTTTCGTGTTCGGCGTCGTGGTAGTCACGGATGGTTGTGGCATCCGGTGTTGTGACTCCACCAAGAACTCCCAGAAACCGTCCAAGCCTGTGCATCGATCTCGCGCGTCCGAGTTGCGTCCTCGGGGCGTGGTCGACCGCAACAGGAAACCACAGCCACCCACGTTGTGGTCATCCGTGTTCGGATTCGCCGGTGCCGGGAGTCGAACACTTGCTCGCTACCGTCGTAGCTACAATGCCACCCCCGATGAGAGGTAAATGGTGGGTAAGCTCCGAAGTAGTTAGCAACCACCGTCAGGTCAGGTGCATGAGAATTATTGTGAGGGCCCCGAAACAAGGTCACAATGGGTGACGATAGCTGGCTGCTGGGGATGGTCTGTTTCGACGCGGTGGGTGAGACAACCGTCGAAGACATTCTCGGGGCCTTCCTACAGAACGGGTTCACAGCTGGATTCGGACAGGGACAATCGATCGAGACGGTCGCCGACCGCATCCACGGGGAACCGTCATCGGAATCGGCCGCGGACTCCGAGCCACACGCAGCGGATGGCAGTGTCGAGGTGTGGTACGATGGGGACGATGAATACGGTCATTCGAGACACACCTACACTGTCGACTTTCATCTGAGTGAGCCGGTCGACGATATCGCCCCGGTTATGATCACGGGGCCGGGCGCCTGGATCGACCACACGAAACAGGATCACGACGTGCAGGCACAGGTCGAGGCGCTCGTCGACGCCTTTGAAGCCCTCGCCGAAGCTATCGACCCGTGGGTAGCAGTACTAGCTATCATGCCTGACGGGCGAAAAATCCCGAACGATCGTCCACCCGAGCACGGCATCGAGAAACTCCCCTTCCTGACCGTCTTCGGCTCTGCGTTCGTCGGACATCTCGGTGGACGCGAGCACGTCCTTGCGACACCAGTCTACGAGACGCGGTCACTCGATACGGGGAGCGCCCTTGTGCGGACTCGGGATATGCCGATCGTGAAGTTTCCACTGGAGGAGGGGCCATCGGGCTCACCAGAAAAGCATCTCTTCGAGGGACTGTCAGCCGAGGACCGCAAGCGATTCGTCGACCCGTTTCACGAACTTGCTGAGGGTGAGCTCGCGACGGACCTTGTGTTGTGTGAGGCCCACGCGCCCTTTGAGTGGGAGGGGATGGACTACACGACGTTCCCGCAACTACCTGACCGCGACGAGCACTGTCACGTCATTTGTGTCCGTCGCGATGGACAGAAACTCTGGGAGGCCCACAACGGTGAGTTCATCCGTCGCCTCGTCGCCGAGGACGGCCAGCCCATCGGGGACCTCCCTGAAGGCGTCCCCTCGCATCAGGAGTTCATTTCGACGGCGATTCGCTCGGCCTACGAGGAAGATCCACCAATGCACATGTATCGGATGGACTCACTGGAAGAGCCAAGCCTCTATGCGCGCATTCAGGGCATGGACGCCACCGCCGAGGGGGAGAGTATCTGGGCAGATCGGGAGGAACCAGTGACGCGGTAGGTGGTCACGAACTGGTTTTAGCTGAGCTATCGTCTGTCCGTCTCAGGCGAATCATCACTCTCAGAAATTATATATGGGCCCTCAAGCCAATCACACTTTGGAATATTCCAACCAAGGCTTATCGAACTGTGCCCCTTACCACAAGGTAATGAGCGACGACGAGACGGCAGCGAGTTCGAGCGATGGAGCGCCGTCGACAGCGCGAAATGCGACGGCGAGTCAGGAGAGACAGTCACGGCTCGATTGACCGTCCCCGAGATGGACTGTCCGTCGTGTGCGGGCAAGGTCGACGGCAGTCTCGAACGCGTCGACGGGATCACCGAGGTGTCGCTGTCGCCCACCAAAGGAACGGCGACGGTCACCTATGACCCCGAAACAGACCACCGAGGAGGAGGAGGTGATCGCGGCCATTGAGGGCCGCCACTACACCTGGCGGATCATCCACTCGGGGACCGGCGACGTGGGTGCCTTTTTCGAGACGTTGGAGGCCGCCGTTGGGGACTGTGCCGAGATGGAGATGCTTCGGACGGGCGCGACGGCCGATCCCGGATCGGATGAGGACGGCGAGGCGACGCTTCTCGCCCCTGAACAAGAGGCTGCCCTGCGGGCGGCCGTCGAGCACGGGTACTACGAGAATCCGCGAGACGTCGACGTCGCCGATCTTGCCGAGCACTTAGACGTGCCCCGGTCGACGCTGACCTATCGCTTGCGGCGTGCGGAGGAACACCTCGCCAAGCAGTACGTGGCGGGAAAGCCCCGTCCGGAAACGTCGCCGACAGGGTGAGCAAGGTCGACTGTGCTTTCGCTTTCCACAGCAAGACGGAGAAGTCACTAACGCAGAAAATAGTTATACCTGAAACGATGATTTGACACCAATGAGATCAAGCGGCCCCACTCGTCGACAGCTACTCGCGGGAGCAGGTGCAGTCGGGGCTTCCGGGCTCGGTTTTCTGGGCTATTCGACCGACAACCCAGTACATCGGTCGTCGATCGACCGGACCGAAACACGGCAGGTATCGCGGGCTCCTGAAGTGGGTGAGGTCTTGGTAGCGAATTTTCAGTTCGGGGAGCGGCTGCCGGAGATGGATCTCACACAACTCATCGGTGTGCAATACAATGGGCGGAACTCTCACGATCACCGTTTGTTTGACGTCATCGGGGTCACGATCACACACGGCAACTCGGGTGCGGACAGGCCATCGTTCGACCGACACTGGCTAGCTATCGGATCGCGCGAAACGCGCCTGTTAACGCCGGTCAATCCACTTGATTACGATTCGATTCAGGGAGGCGCTCTCGTCTCGCCGGCCGTTCTCACCGAGAACCTCCCGGTCGAACGTGGCCAGCTGGACGATCCGTCCGTGATCAGGGATCTCATCACGAGCGGGACGTTCACCGGGACGACTGGCTTGAGAGAGAACGAACACGTGGAACGAGATTTCGAACTGATCGACGCCTTCTTGAACCACTATTCACCCGAGCGATCCGATCGATTGACACGGACTGGACTCCTCTATGCGCTCCATAGGGACCAAACGACTGACTACGACGGCCACCCAGATGCGGAGTCCGAAAGAGGCTACCGGTGGAATTGCGACAGTGTGGCTGCCCACGTCGTTCAGTATGAGGGTTTCTTACTCGAACCGTCCAACAGTACGTATCAATTCAACGTCTCCCAACGTATCCCACGGCCGAGTATTCTCGGGGGCCCGACCGTCGAATCGACGCTCTCCATCGAGATCTCCCCGTGATCACTCTCTTCGAGGTGCTGTCACGAACCCATGTGTTCTCCGACAGAGGAGGATGTCATACTTCGCCGACGTGTCCACAATCGGGACAGCGGAGCACCACGTCGTCGCTGGTTATCAGATTGTCCTCCTTTTTGGCGTTACTGGTCCTTTTGAAACATTCATGGTGGGTAACCGACCCACACTGTGTACACTGTTCAGCGTTCGAGTCATCCGCTTCGGTTCCGCAAACAGTACAGTAGTACGTGTCGGATCCGAACAATCCCATGGTACATCGTGGCATTCAATACTGGACTGACAAAAAGCTAGGGGAACCCTGTCAGGGAATATCGTTTATTATGTTTTCAATAGTATAATTACCGATCCGCCGCTCCGACCGCTGTCCTGAACACGTATACGAAACGCATTACGGAGCGAGTAATGGACTCACTCTCTGCATCGGATATTTCGATACTGACCGGTTCCGAGGGGCTTTGACGGGTCGGTTTCCGCGCTGTGTCCGCTATGAGCAGCCCTCTTGGAATATTCCAACCAAGGCTTATCGAACTGCCGTCCCTACGTCGACGCAATGAGTGACGAGCCGGGACGGGACGCCGAGGAGGGAGCGCAGACGGGGGAGCGAGCCAGTGACGGCCGGAAAATCCAGCTCGCCGTCCCCGAGATGGACTGTCCGTCCTGCGCGAAGAAGGTCGACGGGAGCTTGGAGCGCGTCGACGGGATCAGGGAGGTTTCGCTGTCGCCGACGAAAGGAACGGCGTCAGTCACATACGATCCCGATCGCACGACCGAACGCGACGTGATCGCGGCCATCGAGGGCGCGGGCTACGAGGTCCCCGGTAGTCGCGACGGAGACGACGAGACGGGCAGCGGTGACCCCGAGATCGCCCCGCCGACGGAGATCTGGACCAGTTCCCGGGCGATCAAGACCTGGATCGGCGCGGCTTTCCTCGTTGCCGGCCTGGCCGTCGAGTTCGTGCTCACCGGCGGGAACGTCGAGGTCGCCACTGTCCTCGACTATCCCATCGCGGTCGCCGACGCCCTGTTCCTCGTCGCGATCATCGTCAGCGGTGCGCCGGTCGTCCGCAGCGGAATCTACTCGGCACGCAACCGGAGCCTCGACATCGACCTGCTGATGGGTGTGGCCATTCTCGCGGCGACGGGGATCGGCTACGTCGTCGAGGCCGCGACGCTTGCAGTGCTGTTCTCCATCGCCGAACTGCTGGAGGACTACGCGATGGACCGGGCACGCGATTCCCTGCGGGAGTTGATGGAGCTGTCGCCCGACGAGGCAACAGTTCGGCGGGAGGCCGCAGCGACCGACGGGAGTGAGGCCTCCGAACGAGCGAGCGGTGAAACCGCGAGCAGAGGTGGTGAGGAGGTGACCGTCCCCGCCGAGGACGTCGAGATCGGCGAGACCGTGCTCGTCCGGCCCGGGGAGAAGATCCCGCTGGATGGGACAGTCATCGAGGGCGAGAGCGCGGTCGACGAGTCGCCGATCACCGGCGAGAGCATGCCCGTCGAGAAGGGGCCGGGCGAGGAGGTCTTCGCGGGTTCGATCACTGCCGAAGGATATCTGGAGGTCGAGGTCACCTCGACTTCGGGAGACTCGACGCTCGCACGCATCATCGAGATGGTCCAGAGCGCCGAGGAAAACCGGACCGAGAGCGAGCAGTTCGTCGACCGCTTTGCCGGCTACTACACGCCCGTGGTCGTCGTGCTGGCGATTCTGACGGCAGCGATTCCGCCGCTGTTGATCACGGGGAGCGCGACGCTTGGGCTCGCGGGCTACGAACTCGTCCTGCCGGGTGGCTGGCGGCCCTGGTTCGTCCGCGGGCTGACGCTTTTGGTGATCGCCTGCCCCTGTGCGTTCGTCATCTCGACGCCCGTCTCGGTCGTTTCCGGGATCACGAGCGCCGCGAAGAACGGCGTCCTGATCAAGGGCGGCAATCACCTCGAAGCGATGGGTGAAGTCGACGCCGTTGCCCTGGACAAGACTGGGACGTTGACGAGAGGGCAACTCAGCGTGACCGACATCGTGCCAGTCGGGACTCGTGCGGAGCGTGAGGTACTCCGGCGGGCGGCGGCCTTAGAGCGCCGGAGCGAACACCCGATCGCGGCCGCGATCCGTGAACGCGCTGACCGCGACGGGATCGAGGACCCGCCCGAACCCACTGACTTCGAGAGCCTGACCGGCAAGGGCGTCCGTGCCGAGGTCGGCGGCGAGACGGCCTACGCTGGGACGCCGGCACTGTTCGATGATCTGGGTCTGGATCTCGGGCAGTTTGGACTGGACAGTACGAACAGCGAGCCACAGACGGATGGCGGCAGCGTCCAGGAGCGGCCGTCCGGGCCGTCGGTCGCCGAACGGGTCGCGACCCTCGAGAACGAGGGGAAGACGATCGTCGTCGTCGGTACTGCAAGCGACGTCTGGGGGTTGCTTGCGATCGCCGACGAGGTGCGACCTGGTGCCCGCCGGGCGGTCGAGCGACTCTACGATCTCGGCGTCGAACACGTCGTCATGCTGACTGGCGACAACGAGGGGACAGCCCGCGCGATCGCTTCCGAGGCCGGCGTCGAGGACTACCGTGCGGAACTGCTCCCCGAAGACAAGGTCGCTGCCGTCGACGAGTTACAGGAGACGTACGGTGACGTCGCGATGGTCGGCGACGGGATCAACGACGCGCCGGCACTGGCAACGGCCGACGTGGCTGTCGCGATGGGTGCCGCCGGAACCGACACGGCGCTGGAAACCGCCGATATCGCGCTGCTGGGTGACGATATCGGCAAGTTGCCGTACCTGTACTCGCTCTCGAACCAGGCCAACGGGGTGATCAGACAGAACATCTGGGCCAGCCTCGGCGTGAAGGCCCTGCTCGCGGTCGGCGTCCCGCTGGGGTACGTCAGCGTCGCGGTCGCCGTCGTCGTCGGTGACATGGGCATGAGCCTGGGTGTCACCGGCAACGCGATGCGCCTGTCCCGGATCACGCCTGACAACGACAGCCACGGGACTACTGCCCCTTCTCGCCAGGAGAGTGCAGCCGAACGGTGACGATGCTCCCGCGGGGGTCGTTCTGGGTGACCGAAAGCTGGCCGTCGGAATACTGGACGATCAGATGGACCAGCCACAGCCCGATCCCCTGTCCGTGAAACAGCGGTTCGATCTCCTGGTTGCCGATCAACACCTGGCGCTCCATCTCGGGGATCCCGGGTCCGTCGTCGGCGACGCTGATCTCGACGATGTCGCCGTTGGTGTCCACCGACACCGTGACCGATGGACTGCTTCGATCCGAGTGGGTGACGGCGTTCTCGACGAGCTCTTTGATCGCCCGGTCGAGCTGGTCCACCGAGAGAACGGGCTGTTCGGCCGGCAGATCGACTGTCAGATCGGCCTCGGGGTACTGTTCGCGCAGGTCGGCGACAACGCTCTCGATGATTGCGGACGCGTCACGCCCGGTGGTGGGTCGGGACTCTGCCAGGAAACTCGTGATCTTTCGCTCTTTTTCTGCCGTGGCCCGGAGCTGTTCTCCCGTCCGGATGATCCGTTCGGCACTCCGTCGGGGATCGCCCGTTGTGGCGTCGACGATCGAGTCGGCATTGCCCAGGATGACCGTCAGGGCGTTGTTGAGGTTGTGCCGGAGAACGCGGTCGATCGTCCGGATCTGGGTAATCCGGGCGCGCCGATCCGAGACGTCTCTGATGAGTCCGATGAATCCGGTTATCTCACCGTCCCGATCCCGGAGGTAGAAGACGTTCGTCTCGCCGGGAAACACCTGTCCGGACTTCTTCTCGTAGTGGACTGTCTGCACGAAGGTCGGATCGTCCATGTGCTGACCCAGGGATTCGCCCATCGCCTCGAATTCGTCGGCATTCTCGTAGACGTACCCCGTCGGCTTGCCCTCGATTTCCGCCAAGTCGTAGCCGAACAGCTCCGTAAACGCCGGGTTGCAGTCGACGATCCGGCGGTCGGTGTCGGCGACCAGAATGGCGTCTCTGATGCTGTCGAACAGCGACTCGTAGCGCTGTCGGGCCCGCCGGAGGTCCTCGACCATCTCCTTTTGCTCTGTGACGTCCCGCAGTGACGCTCCCACCCCTTGGATCGCCCCGTCGGTGTCCCGAAGTGGCCAGTAGCGGATGTCGAGTACACGCTCGCCCTCCGAAGCATGGGTCCGAACCATTTCGAAGGAGACTCGATCGCCCGCCAGCGCGTCCCGGAGGCGGGGCTCGACTATCTCAAACTCCTGGTCGTCGAGAACGCTTTCGAGTGGTTCTCCCTGAACCGTCTCCGCCCCGATGCCGTGAAATCGCCGAAACGCCTCGTTGGCAAACAGGAACTGCAACTCCGAATCGACTGCAGTCAGCAGGTCTCGCGAACTCTCGACGGCCTGTTTGTAGTGGGTAATCCGGCGTTCGCGTTCTCTCCGGCTGGAGATGTCCCTGGCGATCGCGATTCGAAACTGCTGGTCGTCGATCGTCACCATCGAGGCCGATATCTCGACCGGGAACGTCGTCCCGTCGGCCCGCTCGTGGACCGTCTCGTAGTACTCCAGGGTCTCGTGTTCGGGTGCCGTGAGAAACTCGCGGAATGCCGTCGCATCATCGAACTCGGTGTTGAGGTCGGCGGGTGTCATCTCCAACAGCGTCGACCGATCGTACCCCAGCACCTCACAGGCGGTCTCGTTGACGTCCGTGATGCGACCGGTCTCGGGATCGATGACGAACACGCTGTCGGAGGCGTCATCGACCAGTTGACGAAACAGCGTCACGTCCCGCTCGTGTTCTCGCATCTGTGTGGCCTGTCTCGCCGCGACGGCTCCCGCGGCCACGAAGACGGCCATGATCACCAGTCGAATGTACAGTTCGTGGGCCGGGATGTCTGTCACGAGCAGCGCGACGAACGGTGTCTCCTCGTAGAAGAACAGGGTGTCCAGTGCCGCATCGAGAACCCAGACGGACATTCCGAGTCCAACGGCGAGTGTCAGGATTCGCCGCGTAGTCTGCATGTGCTATACTGACACTCGGCATGGTCTTAATTCGCCCGGCGAGGGCAACCCGTGATTGGGCCTTGATCGGTCCCTGCCAGAACCCGGCGGTGTGACTGGGTCACCGCCTCGGACGGCCGTCACTGCCCCTTCGAGACGGCGTCGATCAGCCTTCCGGTCGCCGCCTCCGGATCGTCGGCGTTCGTGATCTCGGTGATGACGGCAACCCCCGCCGCCCCGGCGTCGATCACGCTATCGGCGTTCTCGTCGGTGATGCCCCCGATTCCCACGACCGGGATGTCCACGGCGTCGACGATGTCGGCCAGCCGTTCGGTCCCGATGGCGTACTCGTCGTCCTCGATATCGTCTTTCGACCCGGTGGCGTAGATCGCCCCGACGCCGAGGTAGTCAGCGCCGGCTGCTTCGGCCTCGCGGGCGTCGTCGACGAACGACACCGACCGGCCGATGATCGCGTCTTCGCCGAGCAAGTCACGAGCGACAGCCACGGGTAGATCCTCGTCGCCGAGGTGGACGCCGTCGGCCTCGAGTGCGAGTGCGAGGTCGACACGGTCGTTGACGATCAGCGGCACGCCCGCCTCCCGCGTGTGCTCGTGCACTTCCCGCCCCATCTCGTAGCGCTCGCGGGCGCTCACGTCCTTCTCGCGGAGCTGGACGACGTCGACGCCGCCCTCGATGGCCGCCTCGACGATCTCGGGTGTCGTTCGACCGCCCGACAGCGACGCCTGCGTGACGAGGTAGACACGCCAGTCAGTCATACCGGCGACTCGGACCGGTGCCACCGAGTGCGTTGCGGTTCAGTTCTCGGCGTCTTTCGCCCGGTGGGCAGCCTCGATCCGTCGCCGCAGGTCCTCGGGGTCGGCCGCGTACGCGAGATGCGTTTCACAGTCACAGTCCGAGGCTCCGACTCCGCTGATCGGTGTCGCCGTGGCCGCGATCGACTGTGCGACCTGACATTCGACGTCCTCGCCGACTGTCTTCACCACGTCCGAGCAGGTCGTCTCGGGGTGGCCAAGGAGGTAATCGACGTGCCAGTGGCGAACGTCCCGCTCGCCCGCCGCGAGTTCGCGGTGGCGCTCGATCCGGACGAACCCGCCCGTCCCGAAGGCGCTGCCGGTGTAGGCGTACCCGCCAGCCGCCAGCTCGCGCTCGCCCGCCGCGCCGAAGGTGATCGTCGCCGCTTGATCGAGGGTGACGAGGAGCGTATAGGTTCCCTGGGCTGTCATCGTCGCTCCGTATACCACTGGCGCCGAAAGACCTGCCGGAGTCGAGCGACCCGATCGCGTTCTTGGTCGGCCTAAACCATCACGTTTGTCCACCTCTGTTTTCATCGACCGGGAACACCCATGGGTCCTTTTTGGTTAACCTAGCGAATCCGTAGTTAGGTGAGACTAAATGAGTGAGGTACTGGCCGACGTGGGTTCAGGGGAGTCCGTCCGGTTGACCGAGGTACCGGACGGGGACACGCGAGCACGGCTGTTACGCCTGGGATTCCTGGACGGGGCCGTCGAGTGTCGCCATCACATCCGGAAGGGGCCGGTGATCGTACGGCGCAACGGGACGGATCTCGCGCTCGGGTCGGACCTCGCCGGCGAGATCGAGGTCGAACGGCCGACTGCGGAGGCGGGTGAGTGACCATGGAGGGGTGTCACGACGCCGGGTGTGACGCGAGCGAGATCGACGCCGATTCCACCCTGGCGCTGGTTGGCTGTCCGAACGTCGGCAAGAGCGTCGTCTTCGGCGAACTCGCCGAGCAGTACGTCGACGTTTCGAACTACCCCGGCACCACCGTCGACACCACGCTCGCCGAGTTCGGCGACTACCAGCTGACGGACACGCCCGGCGTCTACGGCATCTCCGCGTTCAACGAGGAGGAGCGGGTCACCCGCGAGATCGTCCTGGAGGCAGACGCCGTGGTCAACGTCGTCGACGCGACCCACCTCGACCGGGATCTGTTCCTGACGCTGCAACTGCTCGATATGGGTATCCCGACCGTCGTCGCCCTCAATATGATGGACGAGGCCGAGGCCGGCGGGATCGATATCGACGTCGACGCGCTGGAGGATGCCCTGGGCGTCCCGGTCGTCCCGACCGTCGCCGTCGACGGCGAGGGGACCGACGACCTTCGCGAGCGGATCCCCGAGGCGACCGCGCCCGAAACGACCGCCGTCGAGGACTACTACGACGAACTCCCCGACGAACTTACGGCGACACGTGCCGAGAAGACGCTGCTGGTCGAGGGTGACGAGCCGCTGGCCCGCGAGGTCGACGTCGGCGGCGTGATGGCCGACGGCGGATCGGCCGCCCTGGTCGAGCCCGGACTGCGCGAGGAGATCTACGGGGGCCGTCGCTCGCGCGTCCAGTCGATCGCCGACGAGGTCCAGACCGTCACCGAGGTCGAGGGCGGGATCAGAGAGTGGCTCTCGGACCTCATGATCCACCCCCTGACGGGCACGCCGATCGCGCTGGCGATGCTCGGACTCATCTTCTACCTCATCGGCGGGGTGGTCGCCCAGCGGATCGTCGGCATCACGGAGGGCGACATTTTCGCCCAGCACTACAACCCCGCTGTCGAGGCGTTCGTGAGTGACCTCCTGCCCGAGGCGGCCTGGGTCGACCCGATCGAGTTCCTGCTGATCAACCCCGAACTCGGCCTGCTGACGATCACCGTCCAGTACGTCGTCGGCGTCCTGCTGCCGCTGGTGCTGGCGTTCTACCTCGCTATCGGGCTGCTCGAGGACTCGGGCATCCTGCCCCGGCTCGCGGTATTGACCGATCGCGGTCTCAACCGGATCGGCCTCAACGGCCGGGCGGTCGTCCCGATGATCGTCGGCGTCGGCTGCGTGACGATGGCGGTCATCACCACCCGGATGGTCGGCTCGAAACGCGAGCGGCTCATCTCGACCGCGCTGCTCGGCCTGGCCGTGCCGTGTTCGGCCCAGATCGGCGTCATCATGGGGCTGCTCGCGGGACTCGGGCTGGTCTGGTGGTTCGGCTACCTCGGCGTCCTGCTGGCCGTGCTCGGCATCGCCGGACTCGTCCTCGACCGGACGCTGCCCGGGGAGGGCCAGGCGCTGGTGACGGAACTCCCACGGCTGCGCGTCCCCCGGCCGGGCAACCTCCTCCGGAAGACCTACAACCGCACGAAGATGTTCCTGCGGGAGGCCGCGCCGCTGTTCGCCGCGACGGCCCTGGTCGTCTCCGCTCTGGACTACGTCGGCGGGCTGGACGCGATCATGGACGGCCTGCGCCCGCTGACCTCGCTGATCGGCATGCCCGCTGACTTCGGGCAGATCCTCGTCCTCGGGCTGATCCGCCGTGACTTCGCCGCTGCCGGCATGACCGACATGGCGCTGAGTCACGCCCAGATCTTCGTCGGCCTGATCGTCATCACGCTGTTCGTCCCCTGTATTCTGACGATGACGATGATCCTCAAGGAGCGCGGCAAGAAGAGCGCGCTCCTGATGTGGCTTGGCTCGTGGGTCGCGGCCTTCACTGTCGGCGGGATCGCGGCCGCCACGCTGGGGGTGCTCGGGGTATGAACTGCCCGACCTGCGGCCTCGACTTCGAGCCGACCGAGGACCTGCAGTGCCCCCGCTGTGGCGCGTCGCTGTCCTGCTCGACGGTCACCTGTGGCGACTGTGACGCCTGTGAGGGCGTCTTCGAACAACTCCGCCGGACCGCCACCGATCGGCTGCGTGCCGACGGCGGCACGGAGTAGGCTCCCCGCTCACCGGCCACACCTCGCTCGACCGACCGTTTCTTTTCCCTGTGGCCCCACGTCGTGGTATGGACCGGGCCGGGAGTACGGCGCAGGCGAGCAGTCCAACCACGGTACTGATCGGCGTGCTGGTCGTCGTGTTCCTCTTTCAGGAACTGCTTGGTGTTTTCGGCGTGTCATTCGCGTTCGCCCTCGCCTGGCCGCTCTCGGAGAACCCCTGGACGCTGGTGACGAGCGTGTTCGTCCACCGTCGGATCATGCATCTGGTCCCGAATGCCATCTTCCTGTTCGTGATCGGGATCATTCTCGAACGCCGGACGGAACCCTGGCGCTTTTACGTGTTTTTCGTCGTCGTCGGGGTCATCGCCGGGGTGATGGAAGTCATGGTCGCTCAAGTGCTGGGTGGACCGGTGGCGGTTCTCGGGGCCAGCGGCGCGGTCTTCGGCCTGCTCGGGTACATCCTGTCGGGTAATCCGATCACCGACGCCGTCGCCGACCGGATCAGTGTCGATCCGCGGGTGGCGATCCTCGTCATGATCGGCGTCGCCCTCGCGATCACGTGGCTGACGCGGGGCCGTCAGGTCGCGCTGGTCGCCCATTTCACCGGACTTGTCCTCGGATTGCTCGCCGGGCGCGCACACGTATTACGAGCCGAGCAATCCACTCGATCGCCGCCCCGCGGCGGTCGACGGGGCCAGTTCTGATCAGAACGTACAGTCGTCGGGGACGGTCGATTCGTGGAGACGCGTGGCGACCCGATCGGCGACAGTCTCCAGGTGGTCGACGTCCTCGCGGTTGTACGAGATCAGCGTCTCCAAAGCGGCATCGTCGCCCTGCTCGGCCTCGTACCACAGTCTGACGGCGTCCTCCCCCGAGAGGTCCGGCCGGTCGCGTTCGATGCCGACGTCTTTCTCGATCTGCTTGAGTCCGCCGGTCAGATCGACTTGCCGGCAGGGGTACATGAGATCGAGGTGCGGTCGATCGAGGACCCCGTCGAGGTCGAACGAATGCTGGAGAAAGGGCACATCGAAACGCTTGCCGTTGAACGAGACCAGCAGGTCGGCGTCGGCGAAGACCTCCCGGAGGCGGTCGGCGGTGAGGTCGCGATCGCGGACGAGTGTCATGGTGGTCCCACCCTGCCGGACGCTGACGGTCGTCACCGTGTCGTGGCGCTGATCCAGGCCGGTCGTCTCGATGTCGAAGAAGGCTGCGCCGTCCTGGAAGGATTCGTAGAGTCGCCACTGGGCCTGGCTGGGGAACTGCCGGCCGAAGTAGTGGCTGTCACCGTGAGCCAACCGCTCGCGAGCGTCGTCGATGAACGCCTCGATCCGCTCGGCGGTCGTCGAGCCGACGGCGTCGGGGTAAAAGTCGTCCCAGTGGGTAATTCCCTGCCGCCACAGCTTGCGCTCGGTCTGCTCGCCGACGCCCCTGACCGGAATGAAACTCTGCTCGACGCGCACGATACTACCAGTGAGTGGTGGGCGGTCCTAAAGGTCGCGATGTCTCCGAGGACGTCACAGAGCGGTTAGGCGATCTGAAATGGGATGATGCGTCGTTCAACGATCTGCTGGACCGACGAGTGTGCCCTCGAAGCCGTGCATCTGGACGCACAACTTCGCTCACAGGATATTCGATTGGCCTCCGCTGATCTGCTCAACCCTGCTACTGCTTACGCCGCAGGTGGCACGTTCGTTACCCACAATGCCACGGATTTCGACAAGCCACCGCTGTACGACTTCGTCGATCTCGATCTCGTCGTGACCGATTCAACAGAAGTGTGTATTGCATTTCAACGGAGGTCCGGTAGTACTTTCCAGCCTTTCTTATCTGTTGGTCCCCTAGATTTAATACGATAAAGCACACTAGTCGTATATGCCGCATAAGACGGCACCGACGCGATCCCCCTCCAAGGTGAAGCGCGTCGGTTTAGGCAAAACCCCCGAAACGATGCGGGAGCGCCATTACATAATGGTGTCTCCTTGGAATTAGGCGTTTCGGGTGGTCGCTCAAGATCCATGCTCCGACCGCCTACCACCCTCGACGAAGAACCGACATTCAACTGGCTTAGGAACGGTCACGTTCGTGCCTCACCGAACGATTTGGAGGAGGACACGAAATAGTCATAATCTAGCCGAATATTGAGTTATATGCCTCGGCAATCGCGGCTGTTTCGGATGGAGCGCTGCGCAGTTGAAGTCAGCCATTCTTGGCTGTTGGTCAGACCGAGGTATCGTTTCAGATGGCCCCCTGTGGGCTTCACTTTCACATTGGTATGATGAACCTTATTAGAGAGCCGTATGATTTCGAGGGCGCAATGCTAACAAGTAAACAACGAGCGGTGGGGTGACGCGGGATGCGTGTACTCGTCCGGTTGCGGGCACGAGCCGACGCAGCCTACGACAACGCGTATCATCACAAGCTCCGCGGGCGACTCTGGAAAGCGCTGGACGGGACCGAGTACGAGGCCAGCCACGACGAGAACCGTCCGAAGGCGTTCACGTATTCGAACCCCTTCCCGCCGGGCGACATGGACGAAGGTGACGAGCGAACGCTCCTCGTCGCCTCGCCGTACGAGGACCTGCTGGCCCACGTCGCTGCCGACCTGAAGGACGACCCCGAATTGAACATCGGCGAGATGCCCTTCACCGTCGAGGAGATCACGCCGCTCGCGCCCGATGTCGGCGAACCCGGAACGAGCGGGACCATTTCGACTGGAACCGGCGTGTTGGTTCGAATTCCTCCTTGGCGCTTCGAGGAGTATGGGATCGAGACGGAACACGACGAGGCGGAGTTCTGGCGACCGGAACACACGATGGAGCCGTTCCGGAATCAGATTGAGGCGAATCTGGACAAAAAACACGACCTGTTCTGTCCGGACTACCTGCCCGGGCCGAGCGAGGTCGACGGCGAGTTGTTCGACGGCTACGAACTGATCAAGACCTTCGCGATACCAGTCACGCCGACGACTGGCGAGCGCGAAACGTGGGTATTGAGCAAGTGGCGCTTCGAATACACCGTTCGGGACGACGACCATCGGCGGCACCTGAACCTGCTGCTGGACGTGGGCATCGGCGAGCGAAATTCGCTCGGGTTCGGGTTCGTGAATATCGTCGACAAGACGGAACCGGGCGAGACGGAACTGGAGGGCGAGAATGCTTTCGCCTGAGGAGTTCCGCGAGGAGTACGACGACGAGGAGTTGGCTGCGGAATTACCCGACTCGCCGATCTCGTCGCTCCGGAGCATCCAGTACCTCTACGGGAAACTCTACACACTCGGGACGCTTGGCGGCGGTGACTATGCTCCGTACCTCACTCCGGACGCCGCAGACGACATCATCGACACCGAGGACAGCCTGATCGTTGTCCGGGTAGACGTTTCCGATGACGAGCCGTCACTCGCCGATGACGACCGAGGACCCGTGTGGGTGACACGATACAGCGACGATTTGGTCCAGAGCGTCGCTCACTGCAAATATCCGGCTGCACGCGGGATCGATCACAGCGTTACGCATCAGGCCGGGCAAAACAGCAACCCCGAGAAACTCGCCCGCTACGCGAAGGAGCGACTGACGAAGTGGGCCGTCGATGATGAAGTGCAAGATGTCGCTGATGAGCATGTCGATGGCTGGATCATCAACGCGCTTGCCGCGCTCGGGGAAAATGAAGATACCCTCGAATCGGTCGAAAGCGGTGTCACTGACGCACTCGGTGGCGAATCGACGACGGCACTCCTGACAGTACAGGTCAAGACGGAACCGGATGGCGACTATCGTTGGCCCGGAGAGATCGACGGGTTCATGGAAGCGATGCGACGCCGGAAGCTCTCGAAACTCGTCACGAAGAACAAGGCAGACGACTCTTCGGGTGATGCAACCGATCTTGTCACCGGAAACGGAGCGCGTACTGTTGGAACGGCAGAAGACCCACAGAACTACTTCCTCGGCAAGCAGCTGGAGAAGTTCCCTGGACTCGACATCGAGGAGGCATGGCGCTCGCACCCAATCTCGGAAGATGCGGCGATTACGGTGATGAACGCCGACACGTTCGTCGACGAGTGTTCATATCGGACGTTCGGGGCCACGGTGTATTATCTCCCGTATTTCCAGCGCGTTCCGACGCCCGACAGTGCCAGAGAACTGTACGGGTTGCTCTATCACGCGACGGAAGACGAGGACATGACGCCGGTCGAAAGGGCCTACCAGGAGTTACGAGATCGGGAGAGCGAGTACGAGTTGCGATTTTACGTTTCAGCCGTCATGCCGCACCAGATGTCGAGATACGACGTGTTCGGCGAGACGATGAACGGTCGCCTGCTATATCCGAAGACGTTGGCTGTCGAACACAACAACGTCGTCGATAAGACGGCGGCGTTCCAGTCGGACTCCGGCCGAACGGCTCCGATGCCGACGCACGACGGTTGGGATCTCCTCACTGAGGATAACAACCGACTTCACCCCGTCTCGACTGGCTGGTACTTCCGTGAGACGTTCGCCGAACGGGATGATGACGAAGCGGCCGCTGACGATCCACGAATCGACGCACTGATCGCCGTGCTGAGCGGCGATTCGATTGCCGTCGAGACGCTTCTTGAGGAATACGTCGATCGGATCGACACGGACGAGAACGACGAAACCGTCGAATCGTTCCCCTCGTTCCGCGTCGCCAGCCAGTTCGCGCAACTATGTGCCCTGGCAACCGACGAACTCGATCTGCTCTCGACGGACGATCCCGGGAAGGAATCGATCACACGAGAACCGAACTACGAGGAAGACTCCATGGAAACAGCAGCACAAATCCTGGCGACAGACGGAGGTAACGCCGCCGCGGAGAAGCTAGAGACGTTCATCGAGGACACTCCCGCGCTCGCCCACGATCCGGACGCATCGCTCAACGACCAGCGCCGCGGCGCGTTCCTGCTCGGCGTCCTCATCGGTGAAGTCGGCGGGTACCAGAACTACAGCGAGGAGCGGTCGACGACGCTGATCGACCAGTATCCGGTGAAATCGATCACCCGGACGCGCATCAAGAAAGTCACGCAGGAAGCGATCGGCAAGACGATCACGTATACACGAAACGAGGATCGGACGATCACGCTGTTTGAGCACGTCGTCGAACGACTCCGGGAGACGATCCTGCGTCCCGACCCCGACGAGTGGGAGATCGAAACCGACGACCTGCGGTTCTACTACGCGCTCGGCGTGACGTACGGCATGAACGACCATCCCGACTGGGAACAGACTGAAACCGATACCGAGGAGGAATCCTGACATGACTGACAACACCGACATCGTCGAGAATCGCTCCGAGATCGTCTTCCTGTACGACGCCGTCGACGCGAACCCCAACGGCAATCCGCTGAGTGGTGCTGATCGACCGCGGATCGATCCACAGACCCAGCAGGCGATCGTCACCGACGTCCGCCTGAAGCGCTATCTCCGCGACCAACTCGACGACGACGGCCACGGGGTCTACATCCGGAACGTCCAGGAAGAGGGACTCCAGTACACGCGAGAACAACTCCTCGAAGATCGACTCAAGGAAGTCGATCCTGATGACTACGATGTCGATGAAGACGAGGAGGCCGAGCGGTTCAGGGACGACATCTTCGGGACGTTCCTCGAGAACAGTGCCGACGTTCGGTACTTCGGGGCGACGATGGCGACCGACGCCGACGAGTACGAGGACTACCTACCGGATCACTTCACTGGCCCGGTCCAGTTCTCCCCGGGGAAGACGATGCACGCCGTCAACGAGAACGAGGAGTACGACAGCCTGACGAGCGTCATCGCCACCCAGGAGGGCAAAGAACAGGGCGGGTTCGACCTCGACGATCACCGGATCCAGTACGGCCTCATCCGCTTTCACGGACTCGTCGACGAGCACGGTGCCGAGGACACGAAACTGACGCGAGGCGACGTCCGCCGACTCGACACACTCTGCTGGCGGGCGATCAAGAACCAGACGATCAGTCGGAGCAAAGTCGGTCAGGAACCCCGACTGTACTGCCGCGTCGAGTACGCCGAGGAAAGCTTCCACATCGGCGGCCTCGACAAGGATATCAAACTGGACGAGGACGAGTCGAAGCCCGACGAAGAACTCCGGAACGTGAGGGATCTCACCGTCTCAGTCGACGCGTTCGTCGACCGCGTTCGCAACGCCAGCGACCAGATCGAGCAGGTCCGAATCGTCGCGAGCGACGTCTTGGACGTCTCGCACGACGGTGAAACTGGAGGGCCGGAGGTTCTCATTGGAGCTCTCGAAGACGAACTCGGCACGGACGCGGTTGAGGAGGTCAACGTATACGACGAGTACCGGAAAACGCTGGCCGACGCCAGCGAGTGACGATGACTCGGCAATCGCTGGACGAGTCGGTGTCTGAAGGGTCGACGGAGCGGATAGTCCCTGAACGCTGTCTTTCCCTGACAGTCCGAGGTCCATGGGGCCATTTCAGGCGTGTCGAAGGCAACATCGTCAAACAGACGTACCGGATCATCCCTCGAACGACGATTGCAGGCTTGCTAGCGGCCGTGCTCGGCATCGGTCGAGACGAGTATTACGACCTGTTCGGTCCGGACGCGTCGGCAGTCGCGATCGAGCCAGTCAGAGAGCTCCGGACGGTGAACATGCCGATGAATACGCTCTCGACTGCCGCAGGCGATCTGACTTCTCTCAACGGTCGAGGGAAGATCAGCATCAAGCTCCCCGATCCGACGAACCTCCGGCAACAGCACAACTACGAAGTGTTGGTCGAACCGGCCTACCGGATCGACGTTTGGTTGAGTGACGCCGATCGGTTCGAAGAACTCGCATCGATGCTCGAAGCCGGGAAATCCCATTATGTCCCGAGCCTCGGACTCTCTGAACACCTCGCTGACATCGAGTTTCATGGCGTGTTCGACATCGAACCGATAGATGAGGGGGCCGAACGAGTCGAGATCGATTCCGCAGTCCCAGGCGGTTTCGACGACGTGATTATGGACGCCGGCCACCGCTGCCAGATCGAGGAATCGCCGGCATTCATGACAGCTGACCAGGGTGGGCGGACGACGACCGCGTTCACGACGTACGCGTACAATCCTGACGCAGGCCCGCTTACAGTATCTGGTGCGGATGCCGCCCGGGTCGGCGACCGAACGGTGGTGTTCGTCTGAGTGAGTCGTCCGTATTCACATCCACCAGAGGACGGGCGGGAGGGAACGCATCTCCTCGATCATCTGAATGACGTCGCGTCCCGGGTCGAGTATGTCGTTCCGGAAGACGCCGAAACGCCGTCCGGAGAGTCCCTCAAGTCGACCGTCGAGACGCTGGGGTACGTCCATGACTTCGGCAAAGCAACGACGTACTTCCAGAAGTATCTCGAAACGGGTCGGTCACCCGACGACAAGCGACTACGCCATCACGCGCCGCTCGGTTCGTTCGCGGCGTATTACGCCCTCGACGCGAAAGGATACGAAAGAGAGACCTGTCTCGCCGGGTTTGTCGCCGTGGCGAAACACCACGGACGCCTACCGAACGTTGCCGAATACGTCTTCGACCGCGCACATGGACAGGACGGTGACGAGTACCACGCGATACTTGCCAAGCAGATCAATGACATCGACAGCGATGCGTCAGAGGTGGCTCAGGAGGTGTTCGAAACGGCGACGAACGGCGCTGGATCCTGGGACGAGTTCCGAGACGGATTCATCGATCTACTCGATGCGATAGAAGATACCGTCGCGACGGAGGGGATCGTCCCCGAACCGCGGGAGGATGCTGTTTCGGACGCCTGTTACGGACTCGTCCTGCAATGTTGGGGATCGCTCGTTCTCGCCGACAAGACCAGTGCAGCAGGGGCCCCGAACGACGAACGAACGTTCATCGCTGAAACGCCGTCCACCGACCGTCTCGACGAATACGTCGAAGGACTCGAGGCAGACGTTCGACAGGACGAGGACGGGACCCGGACCGAACGGCTGAATCACTACCGATCGCACGCACGAGACAGCGTTTTGAATGCCATCCCGGAGTTCCTAGCGGCCGGAAGTGACGTGGCGACACTTACGCTCCCGACGGGAATGGGGAAGACGCTCACCGGACTCTCTGCAGCACAGAAACTCCGCGACGAGGGTCAACAGAGCCGTATCGTGTACGCCCTTCCGTTCACGAGTATCATTGATCAAGTCGTCGAGGAACTCGAAACGATCTATCGGACGGATGGGACCGGACGACTGCTGACTGCCCATCATCATCTCGCGGAGACAGCGATTCGGGATTCGACTGACGACGACGAGGCTGATATCTCCGACGACGTGGCCGGGATGCTTGCCGAAAGCTGGCGGGCGGGCGTGACAGTCACCACGTTCGTCCAGTTGTTCGAGAGCCTGGCCGGACCGCAAAACAGGCAGTCGATGAAACTCCCTGCCCTCCGTGACGCCGTCGTGGTTCTCGATGAACCACAGAGCCTCCCGCTGGACTGGTGGAAACTCGTCCCTCGACTTGTGGACGTGCTTACCGAGCAATACAACGCGACGGTTATCGCGATGACTGCCACGCAACCACGACTGTTCGAGGACGAATTCGAACTCGTGGACGACCCGGACCGATATTTCGAAGTCGTCCGTCGCGTTTCCTACGAACTCGACGATTCGACCGAGCGCTACATCGAGTCTCAGAGCGAGCCAAAATCTTACGCGGCGGCCGCCAACGAACTCCGTGCGGCTGTTGAATCGGGACAGACAACGCTCGCTGTCTGCAACACCATCGACAGTGCGAGAGAACTCACAGAGCAAGTCGGCGACGGTAGTTTTGTCGACGTTGGTCGTCTTTACGACGACGAACTACAGGAAGCAGGGTCAGCTGACGACGTTGATCCTGTCGAACTCGCGAAGCGCGTTGCAGCGACCGACGACAATGCACTCCTTCACCTGTCGACTCGACTTCGGCCTGCGGATCGGCTCACGTTGATCGAGACGGCGAAAGCGCTCACCGAACAGGGCCATCCGACGCTCGCGATCTCGACGCAACTCGTCGAGGCCGGCGTCGACATCAGCTTCGATCGTGTGTTTCGCGACCTCGCTCCGATCGACAGTATCGTTCAGGCAGCCGGGCGGTGTAACCGTTCCTTCGAGCGCGAACAGGGAGTCGTCACTGTCTGGTGGCTCGACGTGCCCGACGAGCAGTCAAAGACGCCGGCAGAAGCCGTGTACAATCGCGGGACGACGCTGCTTCCTACTGTCGCAGACACGCTCCGACAGATCCGGGACGAATCCGGATCGCTTTCCGAGACTGACGTAGCTCGAAGGGGCGTAGAGTGGTATTTCGAACGGCTGCGAGAAGACAAGGATGTCGGGAAGCAAACGTATGCCGACTGGGTTGACGACGCGAAAGCGAAAGAACTCGGAACCATTTCGCTCATCGACGAACAGCTTTCGGCAGAGATCGTCGTTACCCGAACGCCTGCTGAACGGGAGCGGGCGGAAGCGATACGGAACGCTCAACGCAACTTCGAATTCGAGACGCTTGGCCAGTTGCTCGACGAGACGAAGCCGCTGCGTATTTCTGTCCCGTATTACTCCGAGGATAGCGAAACCGCCGATGCCATCACGGATCTTCCGCCACTCGTCGAAGACGAAGGCATATATGAACTCGACGTGCAGCAGAATCCGTCACACTTCGACCGAACGACGGGCTTCGTCGTTCCCGAGGCGAGCGTCGATCACCAGTTCCTATGAGTGGACACACTGACGAGCGGACCGGCGAAACCGATCCCGTCGATCTCCTCCTCGAATCAGCACGCGACGAGGCCGTCGAGTCGTCGTTTCACGTCACTGGTGTGATGATGCAATATTATGAAGTGTGTGAGCGCGAACTCTGGTTCGAGAGCCGCAACATCGAGATCGACCGGGAGAACCCGAACGTCGTCCGGGGAACGCACGTCGACGAGACGGCCTACGACGAGAAACGACGGAACCTGAGTATCGACGGTCGGATCGCGCCCGATCTGCTGGACGACGGGCGCGTCGTCGAGGTAAAGCCGTCCTCGACGCTGGTCGAGCCGGCGCGTCTCCAGTTGCTGTACTACCTCTGGTATCTCGATCGGGTCGTCGGCGTCGAGAAAGAGGGTGTTCTGGCTCATCCGACCGAACGAAAGCGCGAATCGGTCGAGCTGACAGACGAAACTGAACAGCAAGTCGAGGACGCGATTCGCGGGATTTACGACGTCGTTCGAAGCGAGACGCCACCGCCCGCGACGGAAAAGCCGTTCTGTGAGTCGTGTGCGTACTACGACTTCTGCTGGAGCTGTTGATCCATGAACGACAACTACCACATCTTCTCGGACGGACGGGTCGAACGGCACAACGACACGGTACGGCTCGTCACCGAGGACGACGAGAAGAAGTACCTCCCGATCGAGAACGCCGAGGCGCTGTACCTCCACGGGCAGATCGACTTCAACACGCGCGTGGTGTCGTTTCTCGACGACCACGGCGTCGCGATGCACGTCTTTGGCTGGAACGATTACTATTCGGGCTCGATCATGCCCGAGCGTGGCCAGACGTCGGGTCAAACGGTCGTCGAACAGGTCCGGGCCTACGACGACGAAGTCCATCGTGGTAAAATTGCCCGTGAGATCGTGGAAGGAAGCATCCATAACATGCGGGCGAACGTCACCTATTACGACAACCGGGACTACGACCTCGGTGGGACACTGGAGGCACTCGATCGTCGACGTGACGAGATCCAGTCCGTGAAATCTGTCGAGGAAGCTATGGGCGTCGAAGCGAGTGCGCGACGCGCTTACTATTCGATCTTCGATCAAATTCTACCCGAAGGCTTCGTTTTCGGTGGTCGCAAGTACAACCCACCGAACAACAAGGTGAATAGCCTGATTTCGTTTGGAAACAGTCTGGTCTACGCGAATATCGTCTCGGCGATCCGAGCCACGGCACTCGATCCGACGATCAGCTATCTTCATGAGCCTGGCGAGCGACGGTACTCACTGGCACTGGATCTCGCTGATCTCTTCAAGCCCGTCCTGACGGATCGCGTCGTCTTCCGACTCGTGAATCGAGGGCAGTTGTCCGACGATGATTTCGATTCGGAGATGAACGCGTGTTTACTCACTGAGAGTGGTCGGGAAACGTTCTTGAAGGAGTTCGAGCAGACGCTCGATCGGACGATCGAACACCCAAATCTCAACCGGAAGGTCAGTTATCAGTATCTCCTTCGGGTCGAGGCGTACAAACTCAAGAAGCACTTGTTGACTGGCGAGTCCTACGAGTCCTTCGAGCGGTGGTGGTAACGTGGTGTATGTTGTCGCCGTCTACGACGTCGAAGCGGACCGAACCTACCTCTTTCTGAACTTCTTGCGTCGGTATCTCACACACGTACAGAACTCGGTGTTTGAGGGTGAAATCACAGAGGGCGATCTCGAAGAGGTCAAGGGAAAACTTGATTCGATGCTAGAGCCCGGCGAGTCGGTGATCGTCTACCGGATGAGTTCCGAACAGTATGTCTCGCGTACTGTCTACGGCGAGGATCCGACGGAAGACAGTCAGTTTCTATAGCGCAGTCATCGACCCCCCGGGTCTGGCCGGTTATTGCAGGTCGACGAAAACACTAACTCCCAGGCAGTGGTATCACGCGCTATATGGTCGGTTTCGGCCATGGTTTCAGACGGACCCTCGTGGGGTTGAAGCCAGTTTAGTAATCTCAGTTACACTACTTCATTCTCGGTTTCAGACGGACCCTCGTGGGGTTGAAGCGATCCAAATAGATTTGTGTTACTTATTACACATTGTTTCAGACGGACCCTCGTGGGGTTGAAGCGATCCAAATAGATTTGTGTTACTTATTACACATTTGTTTCAGACGGACCCTCGTGGGGTTGAAGCGAACATTTCTCACAAATGTATGTATCTTTTCTCAGTTTCAGACGGACCCTCGTGGGGTTGAAGCCGCATCCGCTTGAGTGACACTGTTCGCCATCATATCTGTTTCAGACGGACCCTCGTGGGGTTGAAGCCCGCGTGCGTGGCCGTATTCGGTGCCAGTCTGCCCGGTTTCAGACGGACCCTCGTGGGGTTGAAGCGATTTCCCGACTTCGTCAGACCACTCCTCGAGTTGCGTTTCAGACGGACCCTCGTGGGGTTGAAGCCGCCAGGAGACGCTGGGGAGTGATGACGATGCCGAGGTTTCAGACGGACCCTCGTGGGGTTGAAGCCCCGCCGATGTGGGTTTTGATCTGGGTGGGTCGGATGGTTTCAGACGGACCCTCGTGGGGTTGAAGCAGTCGGCGTGGGACGCGTGGGAGCGGGCCCAGTCCAGTTTCAGACGGACCCTCGTGGGGTTGAAGCGCCGGCAAAAAACCTCAATGGAGAGTACAATCCCGAAGTTTCAGACGGACCCTCGTGGGGTTGAAGCGTGGGATCAAGACCACTACGATGAAGTGAAGAATATTGTTTCAGACGGACCCTCGTGGGGTTGAAGCAACACGTAAAAATGTATTGGTCCACATTTAATAAGGTTTCAGACGGACCCTCGTGGGGTTGAAGCACATCACTGCCAAGCTCACCAGCGTAGATGAGATCGGTTTCAGACGGACCCTCGTGGGGTTGAAGCCGTCTCGAACACACCACTCTCTCGTAGTTCCACAAGTTTCAGACGGACCCTCGTGGGGTTGAAGCGTACTTTAGTGAAGTGGGGTTGCCAACACCGTCTAGTTTCAGACGGACCCTCGTGGGGTTGAAGCCCGAAGCGGTTCGCACTCGAACCGTGAGTGTGAGAAGTTTCAGACGGACCCTCGTGGGGTTGAAGCTCGCACAATAATCCGTGCTATTGCGAGTGCAAGAATGTTTCAGACGGACCCTCGTGGGGTTGAAGCCCCACCAAGTTGCTGAAACTCGTTGAAGGCACCAATGTTTCAGACGGACCCTCGTGGGGTTGAAGCGTGACCTACAGCTCAGAAAACGATGGCGACGAGTAGTTTCAGACGGACCCTCGTGGGGTTGAAGCTACTGGCCGCACTGGTTGCACCCCTCCAGGACGAAACGTTTCAGACGGACCCTCGTGGGGTTGAAGCACTGCATACGAGAGTGTTGGGGCTTCAAATACATACGGTTTCAGACGGACCCTCGTGGGGTTGAAGCACCA
>Ga0207718_100140_pt1 | contig 89335 bp, 96 predicted proteins | sample A23M2SouthBayCA_FD_187749 | JGI IMG/M metagenome (GOLD analysis project Ga0207718, IMG submission 187749) | Aerobic enrichment media microbial communities from Eden Landing Ponds, California, USA - A23 M2 (SPAdes) | ecosystem: Environmental > Aquatic > Marine > Unclassified | place: Emeryville...
AGTCGATCGGCCGCCACGGCATCTCCGGGTCGAAGGACTCCGTGCTCGCGCGCGCGGCGTTCGAGGTGACGGTGAACCACCTGCTCGACGCGGCGATCCACGGGGAGGCCGACGACCTCAACGGCGTCATCGAGAACGTCATCGTCGGGAAGCCGGTGGCGATCGGCACCGGCGACGTGGACCTCCGGATGGGCTCGGCCCCCGACGTGAAGTCCGCGGACGACTGACGGTGCGCGTCGAGATCACCGACGAGGCGCGGCGGTACATCGGGACGTTCGACGAGCTCGTCGGCGTCGCGCCGATCGACTGTCTCGTGTTCGAGGGCGGCGATCGGATCGTCTTCCTCATCCCCGCGGGCGAGATGGCCGAGGCGGTCGGCCCCGGCGGGAAGACCGTCGAGCGCGTCGAGGAACAGCTCGGCGCGTCGGTCGAACTGGTCGAGGACGCCGACACGCCCGAGGCGTTCGTCGCGAACGCGCTCGCGCCGGCGGCGATCCGGGGCGTGACGGTGAGCCGGCAGAACGACGTCGTCGCGTACGTCGAGGTCGTCGAGGCCGACCGCGGGGTCGCCATCGGCGCCGGCGGACGCAACATCGAGGTCGCGCGGACGCTCGCGAAGCGCCACTTCGACATCGACGACGTGCAGTTAGCCTAACCCTCCCGGCGGTACGCGCCGACTGTTTTTCCGGCTCGACCGCGAGCCACGGTGGGATGAGGTCGTTTCAGGTCGAGGCGCCCGATCCGGTGCCGGTTCCCGTTCCGGTCGGCACCGCGACGGACGCGCTCGTGAGTGCGCTCGTCACGGTGGGCTGGATCCTCGCGGTCGCGATTCCAGTGTACGCCGTCGGTCGATTCGTGGTCGTTCCCGCGGCCGCCCGCGTCGTCCGCTCGCGGAATCCACACAACGCGACGATCGTCGACGCGACGCGGACGTACGTGACCGTGCTGGTCCTCGTCGTCGCGGCGGTGTTGGGGTTTATCGCCGGCGGGTACGGGCGGATACTCGGCAGTTCCACTGTGGTCATCGCCGCCGTGACGCTCGCGGTCGGCATCGCCGGGCAGGACCTCATCGGGTCGCTCGTCAGCGGGCTGTTTCTCGTCGCCGACCCGGAGTTCAACGTGGGCGACTGGATCGACTGGCCCGGCGGGGAGGGTCGCGTCGAGCGCGTCGACTTCCGCTCGACGCGCGTCAGAACCGTGGACAACGCGGTCGTCACCGTTCCGAACACCGTCTTGACGGCCGACACGGTCGTCCGTCCGTACGCTCGAAGCCACGTCCGGGCGCGGGAGACGGTCCCGGTGGCATACGGCGACGATCTCACGGGAGCGACGCGGGAACTCGCTGCCGCCGTGGCGGCCGTCGAGGGCGTCGCCGACTCCACCGCTCCGAGGGCGTGGGTCGATACGCTCGGCGACGACAACGTGACCCTGACCGTCGAGTACCGGATCGACGACCCGACCGTCTCCCGCGTCAAGCACATCCGCGCGAACGTCAGGGATCGGGCCGTCGACGCGCTCAAGTCCATCGGAGCGACGCCCGGACCGCCGGCCGGTCGCGAACTCTCCGGAGCGGTCACGATGGGTGATTCGGAATAACCCGGGGCCCGGCGGTGTCGACAACGCTCGCTGCGCGCCGTATTCGAGCGGAAACGTCCGCTGCGCCCGTCGATGGAAGCCGCGAAACGGACGCAGATCGGACGAGAGGTGCCGCTAATCGGTTCTCGCGTCGTCTCGCCGTAGCAGAAAGGGAACCCTTAGGTAGCTCCGCTGAAAACGGAGGTGTACGATGGCTAACGGCAAATACGCCGCGCGGAAGCTCAAGAAGGACCGCCAGAAGCGACGGTGGTCCGACTCCGAGTACGCGCGACGCGAGCGCGGTCTCTCCGAGAAGTCCGACCCCCTCGAGGGCGCCCCCCAGGGTCGCGGTATCGTCCTGGAGAAGGTGGGCATCGAGGCGAAGCAGCCCAACTCGGCGATCCGAAAGTGCGTCCGGGTTCAGCTCATCAAGAACGGGAAGCAGGTCACGGCGTTCTGTCCCGGCGACGGCGCGATCTCGTTCATCGACGAGCACGACGAGGTCACCATCGCGGGTATCGGCGGCGCGAAGGGTCGCGCCATGGGTGACCTTTCCGGCGTCAACTACAAGGTCGAGAAGGTGAACGGCGTGTCGATGATCGAACTCGTCCGCGGCAACGCGGAGAAGCCAGTCCGATAATGAGTGAATCAGAGCAAGACGCCGAGGCCGAGACGCCGGACCCGGACGCGCCCGCCGACTCCGAGCAGGCCGTCGAGAACGCGCTGCTGTTCGGCGAGTGGGACGTCTCGGAGATGGAGTACTCCGACCCGTCCACGCGGAAGTACATGAACGTGACTCCCATCGCGCACACGATGGGCCGCCACGCGTCCAAGCAGTTCCAGAAGTCCGAGATCTCGCTGGTCGAGCGGCTCATCAACCGCCTGATGCAGACCGACGAGAACACCGGCAAGAAGCAGCAGGCCCAGCGCATCGTTCGCGACGCCTTCGATACGATCCACGCGCGCACCGAGGACAACCCGGCGCAGGTGCTCGTCGAGGCCGTCGAGAACGCCGCCCCGCGCGAGGAGACCGTCCGCCTGAAGTACGGCGGCATCTCGGTCCCGAAGGCAGTCGACGTCGCGCCCCAGCGCCGCGTCGACCAGTCGCTGAAGTTCATCGCCGCCGGCGTGCGCGGATCCAGCTACAAGACGACGACCAGCGCCGCCGACGCGCTCGCGGACGAGCTCATCAGCGCCGCTCGATACGACGTGCAGACGTACTCGATCTCCCAGAAGGAGGAGACCGAGCGCGTCGCCGCCGCCGCGCGCTGACCGCGCCACGGAATCGACGCGACGGTCGCGGGTCGGTTCACCGCGTTTTCTCCCCGTTTCTCTCGTTCGTCGCTCGGACGGTCACCGGCGACCGCGCTCGATCTCACGTCCGTGTGCGCCGCCTCTCGTGATACTCCCCTCTCGACGGCCCTTCCACGGCGGTACCGATCCGATGCTCCCAGTCAGGGCCCGGACCGCCGGATGTCGTCGAGCGACCGGACGGACCGGATGAGCGGCCGGACCCGATCGAACGCGAGGCCACAGGAGACCGTCTGGGCCTCGCGGTTCCAGTCGACGACGTCCGATTCGGCGAGCTTCGGGAGGTGGACGTGTCTGAGGTGGACGGACAGCGTATCGGTGTCCTCGTCCCGTTTGACGATGTCGTCGGGGATCGACACGACCCCCTCGGCCGGCGAACGGTCCGCCAACTCGAAAAGGATTCGCCGCCGGAGTTCGTCCGCGAGGAGTTCGAACCACGTGTCGTACGCCTCCGGCGACACGTGCGCACCCTCGGACATGGTGGTGAGATTACATCCGAGGTACTTTGTCGTTTCGGCTATGTACGGGGTGCGCACACGCCACACGGAGACACCGGTCGAGCGTCGCGGCGGAACGCCAGCCGGCTACTGGCCGTAGCCGTTGAACTGCTCGATTGCGGTGTCGAGTTCCGACTCCGGGAGCTCCGTCGGCTCGCCGACGGCCGACGACTGGAGGTACAGCCGCGAGAGGTCCTCGACGTGGGTGGTGTGCTCCAGCGCCGTCTCGACGTCGTCGGCGGTGACGACGAGACCGTGGTTCTCGATGAACGACGCCGTCGCGTCCGCCTCCTCCATGGCGGCGACGACGTTCGCGGCGAGCTCCTCGGTGCCGTAGGGGGCGTACTCGGCGACGGGGACGCGCTTGCCGACGGCGACGATCATGTAGTGGATCGGCGGAAGCTCCCGGTGGAGCACCGCCATCGTCGTCGCCCACGGCGAGTGGGTGTGGACGATGGCGCCGGGTCCCTCGCCCGCGGCCGCGTCGCCGGCACCGAAGCCGCGGTAGATGTACCGATGCATCGGCACCTCGCTGGAGGGCTTCATCCGGCCGGCGACGCGCTCGCCGTCGAGGTCGACCACGGGCACGTCCGCCGCGTCGAAGGCGTCGTAGGCGACGCCCGTGGGCGTGACGGCGAATCTGCCGCCGTCGCGGACGCTGAGGTTCCCGGTCCGACCCGGCGTGAGCCGAGCGAGTTCGGGCGCGTGGTCGACGACCGCCTCGCGGGCGTCTCCGAGAACCGTCGGGTTCGCCCCGTCGCTCACAGCGCCACCTCCGTCACCGCGTCCAACGAGTCCAGGCGGAAGTCCGGCGTCCGGACGTCGTTCGGGTCGGCCGCGGATCCCTCGGTGTCGGCGTCGCCCTCCGGCCCGTTGAACAGCGCCGTTTCCATTCCGAGCGCGTTCCCGCCCTCGATGTCGTTCACTGGGGAGTTGCCGACGACGAGCGCCTCCGAGGGCGTTCTGTCGAGCCGCGCGAGCGCCGTCGTGAAGACGGGTGCCGCCGGCTTCTCGCGGCCGACCTCCTCGCTGGTGACGAGCGCGTCGAGGCGCTCGTCGACGCCGAGGCACGCGAGCTTGCGCAGTTGGACGCGCGTCGTGAGGTTCGTCACGACCGCCACGTCGACGCCGGCGTCCCGGAGCGCGTCGAGGGTGGGGAGGGCGTCGTCGAAGGCCGTCATCTCCCCGAGGTACGCGTCCCAGTAGGCGTCGCCGAGCGCGCGCGCGAGGTCGGCGTCGAACGACCCCGGGAGGTCCGCGACCAGCCGTTTGTAGTAGATGTGGCGGCTGTGGCTGCTGGCGGTGGCGCCGACCTCGCGCTTCGTCGCCCGTCGAGCGCGTGCGCGCCGCACCTCGAACGCGTCGGCGTCGAGGTCGCCGCCGCGGTCGCGGTACGTCTCGAAGGCGGCGCGCGTGCCCGCCTCGTTACACGGATCGTACGGGTAGAGCGTGTCGTCCAGATCGAACAACACGGCGTCGACAGCCATGCCCGGCGCTCCGTCCCCCCGCCGCATAGGTGTTCGGTCGTGGCGACCGGGTACTCGCGTCCGTCGGCCCCGAGCGACGACGAGCGATGCGTAGGTCAGATCGGTCGAGCCGGATCCGGGCGAACGTTCAAATCCAACACGGGACCAGTGACGACCACGGGCGACGGGCGCGCCCGTCCGGCTCGCGAGCCGCTCCGGACACCGCCCGCGCGGACCTCGAGCGCGTGCGCCGTCCGGTTGCCGTCACGCGGGGCGGCGACCGAACCGACCCACGGCGAGGTAGCGCCCGGCGAACAGCAGCAGGACGGTCGTCGCGCCGACCACGGTCAGCGGCGCGTAGTCGCCGCCGGCGAAGCGCAGGAAGACGGCCGATCAGAGGACGGCCCCGACGGCCCCGACGACGGTGACGGCCGCGCCGGCGGCGACCGAGTGCCCGCCGACGGCCCCACGCGACCGCGACCACGACGACCCGAGGGACGCGACGACCGCCAGCGTTCCGAGGAAGCCGGCGAAGGCTACGTCGTACGCGGTCGAAGTCGAAAACGGCGGAAGCACCGCCTCGAGTCGGTCGAACGCCACGATCAGGAGGTAGCCGGGCACGCCGAACGGCGGGAACGGGATCGCATACAGGAGTCCGTACAGGCCGGCGATGACGGCGACCGCGACGACCCAGTCGCGCAGGAGCGTCACAACGGCGTACGGCCGGCGGCGGGGAGCACACGCCCCGTCGGTATTCCGGTCGCCGTCGCTCGTGGACACCGTGGAGGGCTCGGGTCCCATGGCCGACCGTTCGCGGTCGACCGCGAAGTAGCTACTGGCGATGCCCGCTCTCGCCGTTTCGGTCGCGTCGAGAACGACCCTCGGCAGTCAGTCGGTCAGTCGGCCGCGGCCGGACCGCCGCCCGCGTCGACGGCGTACAGCCGCGCGGCGTCGACCAGCGCCTTGCGGTACTCCGACTCCGACGGGTCCGCCGCGAGCGACCGGAACAGTCGGGTGAACCCCGGAACGTCGACCGCCGGCGCGTCGTCGGCGGCGGCGTGGGCCAAGTCGTAGAGACGGTGCCCCTCGTCGACGAGGTCGTGGCGTTCGCACATCGCCAGCGCGAACGCGGCGTTGACGGCAGTGATGTCCGGGTCGGAGCCGGGCGTCATGCGCCGCGAGTCCGGATGCGGGTGATCACGGGGACGGTCGGCGACGGCCGCGGCAAGTTGGGACTCGAAGAACGTCGCCAGCTTCTCGCCCGGGCCGACGGAGAGCGTGATGTCGTCGGCGTACACGTCCTTCATGTGGTTCGCGATCTGGTAGCAGTGGTGGATCTTCCGGCGCTCGACTGACGCCCCGGACAGCGCGAGAAACAGCGCCTCGTCCGTCGACTGGTGGTGTGACGGGTGCGGCTCCTCGTAGCGAGCCATGTGCGACAGCTCGTGAAGCGCGAGTTCGCGCGCCATCGCGGAGGTGGCGGCTTTCCGGGAGATGTTGAGGACGTGGCGATCGTCGTAGTGACCGGCCCACGTCCGCTCCTCTGGGTTCTCGCGAACCCGGACCTCGACGGGAAGCGAGAGGTCGTGTTCGGTCTCGAACAGCGTCGCCGCCCCGAGGAAGGGGTCGGGCGGGACGGCGCCGCGGACTCGGATGTCCATGTGTACTATTGGCACGCCCCGGATCGGTTTGACTCTTGTGCCGATCGGGTGGGGACACGACGACGATCGAACCGAACCACGAGACGGCGTACCACGCGGTGTGAACCGTGGATTCGGAGGTTTCGGCGCCGGCAAAGCACTACCCTTTTGACCGGGCGGAGAATACCGGTCGGTAATGGGCCGACGAAAGAAAATCGTACAGGAATGTGAGGAACTGATGGACCAGCCGGAGCAGATCCGGAACATCGCCATCGCTGCTCACGTCGACCACGGGAAGACGACACTGACGGACAACCTGCTCGCCGGCGCGGGCATGATCGCCGACGCGGACGAGGCGACGCAGCTCGTGATGGACACCGAGGAGGACGAGCAGGAGCGCGGGATCACCATCGACGCGGCGAACGTCTCGATGACACACGAGTACGAGGAGGAGAACCACCTCATCAACCTCATCGACACGCCCGGCCACGTCGACTTCGGCGGGGACGTGACCCGCGCGATGCGCGCCGTCGACGGCGCGCTCGTCGTGGTCGACGCCGTCGAGGGCGCGATGCCCCAGACGGAGACGGTCGTCCGGCAGGCGCTCCGCGAGGGCGTCAAGCCGGCGCTGTTCATCAACAAGGTCGACCGCCTCATCTCCGAGCTCCAGGAGGGGCCCGAGGAGATGCAGCAGCGTCTCCAGGACGTCATCGCCGACGTCAACGAGCTCATCCGCGGGATGACCGAGGAGATGGACGACATCGAGGAGGACTGGACGGTCTCCGTCGAGGAGGGTACCGTCGGGTTCGGCTCGGCGCTGTACAAGTGGGGCGTCTCGCTCCCGTCGATGCAGCGCACCGGCATGTCGTTCGGCGACATCATCGAGCTGGAACAGGACCACAAGCGGCAGGAGCTCCACGAGCGCACGCCGCTGTCGGACGTCGTGCTCGACATGGTCGCCGAGCACTTCCCGAACCCGCTGAAGGCGCAGCCGTTCCGCGTCCCCCGTATCTGGCGCGGCGACGACGAGTCCGAGATCGCCGAGGACATGCGGACCGTCAACCGCGACGGGGACATCGTCTTCATGGCGACCGACATCGGGATGGACCCGCACGCCGGCGAGATCGTGACGGGTCGCGTCTTCTCGGGCACGCTCGAGAAGGGACAGGAGCTGTACGTCTCCGGCACCGCGGGCAAGAACCGCGTCCAGTCGGTCGGGATCTACATGGGCGGCGAGCGCGAGGAGCTCGACCGGGGCGTCCCCGCGGGCAACGTCGCGGCCGTCACCGGCCTGAAGGACGCCATCGCCGGCTCCACCGTCTCCGACAAGGAGATGACGCCGTTCGAGTCGATCGAGCACATCTCCGAGCCGGTCATCACCAAGAGCGTGGAGGCGAAGTCGATGGACGACCTGCCGAAGCTCATCAAGACGCTCCAGCAGGTCGCCAAGGAGGACCCGACCATCCGCGTGGAGATCAACGAGGACACGGGCGAGCACCTCATCTCCGGACAGGGCGAGCTCCACCTCGAGGTCATCACCCAGCGCATCCAGAAGAACCAGGGTATTCCGGTGCAGACCGGTGAGCCCATCGTCGTCTACCGCGAGCAGCCGCAGGAGGCCTCCCGCGAGGTCGAGGGCGTCTCGCCGAACCGCCACAACAAGTTCTACATCACCGTCGAGCCGATGGCGGACGACATCGTCGAGACGATCCAGCGGGGCGAGGCGTCGATGAGCATGCCCGAACTGGAGCGCCGCGAGGCGCTGCAGGACGCCGGCATGGACAAGGACACGTCCCAGAACGTGGAGCACATCCACGGGACGAACGTCCTCATCGACGACACGAAGGGGATCCAGCACCTGAACGAGACGATGGAGCTGGTCATCGAGGGCCTCGAGGAGGCGCTCGACGACGGTCCCCTCGCCGCCGAGCCCGTGCAGGGCGCGCTGCTGCGCCTGCACGACGCGCGGCTGCACGAGGACACCATCCACCGCGGCCCGGCGCAGGTCATCCCCGCCGTCCGCGACGCCGTCCACCGCGCGCTCATCGACGGCGAGGTCCGGCTGCTGGAGCCGATTCAGGACGTCCGCATCGACGTGCCCAGCGAGCACATGGGGAACGCCTCCGGCGAGATCCAGGGCCGCCGCGGCCGCGTCGACGACATGTATCAGGAGGGCGACCTCATGGTCATCGAGGGCATCGCGCCCGTCGAGGAGATGATCGGCTTCTCCAGCGACATCCGCTCGGCCACCGAGGGCCGCGCCTCGTGGAACACGGAGAACGCCGGCTTCCGCGTGCTGGTCGACAACCTCCAGCGCGAGAAGATCATGGAGATCCGCGAGCGCAAGGGCATGAAGCTCGAGCTGCCCCAGTCGATCGACTACATCTGAGGTAGCGCACCGACCACCGCAGTCGGAACCCGTTTTTCTCTCTCGTTCTCGCTTCCGGCGGGTCGCGCCGTCGGTTCCGTCGGCCGCGCCTCCGCCGATCCGTCGATCCGTCGAACCATCGACGAGACCGCCGATCCACCGACGGACCATCGGCGATTCCACAGGATCGTTCACGACCTGGCAAGCATCGCCACGGTGGAAGGCTTATCACGTCCCCGTCTACACAGGACAACTATGCCAAGTGGCACGACCCACGGTCGGCGCGACGGCTGCGAACGAGTCAATCAGCCCCGCATGCCGATCACAATTATCGGGTCCGATGTCACACCCCCCGACGGAACACGGTCGACGGCGGACACGAGCGGCGAGGCGGGCTCGCGTCGCCGCGTCGGCGAGAACGCCCCGTCGGGGACGAACGCGGTCGAACGGAGGGCACGGTAGATGCCCTCGGAGCCGACGCCAGCCCCCGACGAGCAGCCGGTGGCGTCCGAGGAGGCCCCGGAGACGGACGGCGGCCACGAGACCGAGTTGCAGGCGCACACCATCAGGCTCGAGTTGGTCGACGAACCCGGACAGCTGCTGGCGGCGCTGAAGCCCATCGCCGACAACGGCGCGAACCTGCTGTCGATCTTCCACGAGCGCGGGAGCCTCACGCCGCGAGGCCGAATCCCTGTCGAGGTGGACATCGAGTGTCCGCCGGACCGCTTCGAGGGGCTCCTCGAGGACCTCCGTGACCGCGGCGTCAACGTGATCCAGGCCGACGCCGAGGAGTACGGCGACGAGGTGACGGTCGTTCTCGTGGGCCACCTCGTGGACACGGACCTGTCGGACACGCTCAAGAAGATCCAGGACTGCTCGGGGGCCTCGGTCGCCGACATCGACCTGTCGGCGCCGGCGGGCGCCGGCTCGTCGGCACACTCGAGCGCCCGGCTCCGCCTGCGGGCGCACGCCGGCGAGACAGCGCGCGTAGTCGAGACGGTCCGAAAGGTCGCCGCCGAGAAGGACATCGACGTCATCGCGCCGCTGGAGGGCAGCCGATGAGGCTCTGTGTCCTCGGCGCCGGCGCGGTCGGCCGCTCGGTCGCGGAGCTGGCACCCGAGTACGGCCACGAGGTGACGGCGCTGGCCGACTCCTCGTCGGCGGTCGTCGACCCCGACGGCGTCGACGTGGAGGCCGCGCTCGCGCGCAAGGACGCCGGCGAGGCGCTCGGCGGCGGCGAGCCCGGCGACGCGCTCGCGTCCGAGTACGACGTGCTCGTGGAGGCGACGCCCACGACGCTCGGCGACGCCGAGCCGGGGTTCTCGCATCTGCGCACCGCGCTGGAGCGCGACAACCACGTCGTGCTCGCGAACAAGGGGCCGGTCGCCGAGCGCTACGCCGACGTGCGCGCGCTGGAGGCCGACTCCGCGGGCGAGGTGTACTTCGAGGCGACCGTCGGTGGCGCCATCCCGGTGTGTGCGACCGTCGACGACCTGGGGGCCGAGCACGTCTCGGCGGTTCGCGGCGTGCTCAACGGGACGGCGAACTTCGTGCTCTCGCGGATGGCCGCCGAGGGGCTCGATTACGACCACGTGCTCGCGGAAGCACAGGACCTCGGCGTCGCGGAGGCGGATCCGTCCTTCGACGTGGAGGGCACCGACGCGGCGTTGAAGTGCGTCATCCTGGCGAACGTGCTTCGCGAGGCCGACTGCGACTCCCTCGACGAGCTTCGGGAGGTCGAGGTGACACTCGCGGACGCGGACGTGGAGGGGATCCGGGACATCCCGGGCAGCGCGCTGGAGCTGGCCGCCGAGGACGGCCGGACCGTCCGGCTCGTCGGCGAGGCGACCCGCGACGGCGTCAGCGTCGGCCCGCGGCTGGTCCCCGAGAACGGCACGCTGTCGGTGACGGGAACCCGAAACATCGTCGAGATCGACCACGAGTACGCGGGCGGGCTCGCCATCTCCGGTCGCGGCGCCGGCGGCGAGGAGACCGCGAGCGCGGTGCTGGCCGACGTGGCTCGGCTGGAGTAGCCGAGTCGAGCGATCTCCGAGCGACGCTGGCACGGGGATCGGTGACCGGGGATCGGGTTCGCCGGGTGTCGAATGTCGCCACCGGCACGGTCGCCGATCGGCCGTGCAAATACGACACACGGCACGGACACACACGCAAAATCGCCCGAAGGCGAAGGGATGCGCTGCTCAGCGTATCGAAATGGTTTTAGGGCGTTCGGACGTTACAAGTCCTTACAGAGCGCCTCAGCGCGTGATTCCACTATGAGCGACAAACCCCACCAGAACTTGGCCATCATCGGCCACGTCGACCACGGGAAGTCTACGCTCGTCGGGCGGCTCCTCTTCGAGACAGGGAGCGTCCCCGAGCACGTGATCGAGCAGCACCGAGAGGAAGCCGAAGAGAAGGGCAAGGGCGGATTCGAGTTCGCCTACGTCATGGACAACCTGGCCGAGGAGCGCGAGCGCGGTGTCACGATCGACATCGCCCACCAGGAGTTCGACACCGACGAGTACTACTTCACCATCGTCGACTGCCCGGGCCACCGTGACTTCGTGAAGAACATGATCACGGGCGCCTCGCAGGCAGACAACGCGGTGCTCGTCGTCGCGGCCGACGACGGCGTCGCGCCCCAGACCCGCGAGCACGTCTTCCTGGCGCGCACGCTGGGCATCAACGAGCTGATCATCGGGATCAACAAGATGGACCTCGTCGACTACTCGGAGGACTCCTACAGGGAGGTCGTCTCCGAGGTCGAGGACCTGCTCAAGCAGGTTCGCTTCGGCACCGAGGACGCGAGCTTCATCCCGATCTCGGCGTTCGAGGGCGACAACATCGCCGAGCGCTCGGACAACATGTCGTGGTACGACGGCGAGATCCTCCTGGAGGCCCTCAACAACCTTCCGGAGTCGGAGCCGCCGACGGACGCGCCGCTGCGTCTGCCCATCCAGGATGTGTACACCATCTCGGGTATCGGGACCGTCCCCGTCGGACGGATCGAGACCGGCGAGATGACCCCCGGCGACAACGTCTCCTTCCAGCCGTCCGACGTGGGCGGCGAGGTGAAGACGGTCGAGATGCACCACGAGGAGGTCGACTACGCGGGCCCCGGCGACAACGTCGGCTTCAACGTCCGCGGCGTCGGCAAGGACGACATCCGCCGCGGCGACGTCTGTGGTCCCGCGGACGACCCGCCGACGGTCGCCGAGACCTTCCAGGCGCAGGTCGTCGTCATGCAGCACCCGTCGGTCATCACGGCCGGCTACACGCCCGTCTTCCACGCCCACACGGCGCAGGTCGCGTGTACTATCGAGTCGCTCGACCAGAAGCTCGACCCGTCGTCGGGCGAGGTCGACGAGGAGAACCCGGACTTCATCAAGTCCGGCGACGCGGCCATCGTGACGGTGCGCCCGCAGAAGCCCCTCAGCATCGAACCGTCCAGCGAGATCCCGGAACTGGGTTCCTTCGCGGTCCGCGACATGGGTCAGACCATCGCGGCCGGCAAGGTGCTCTCCGTCGACGAGCGGTAAATGCCCGGACAGCAAGCGCGCGTCCGACTCGCGGGCACGAGCCCCGACGACCTGGACGACATCTGCGACGACGTCCGCGAGATCGCGGACAAGACCGGCGTGGCGCTGTCGGGTCCCATCCCGCTCCCCACGAAGACCCTCGAGGTCCCGTCGCGAAAGTCCCCCGACGGCGAGGGGACGGCGACGTGGGAGCACTGGGAGATGCGCGTCCACAAGCGGCTGATCGACATCGATGCCGACGAACGCGCGCTCCGCCAGCTCATGCGGATCCAGGTCCCGAACGACGTCTCCATCGAGATCGTCCTCGAGGACTGACCTGAGGCGCACCGGACCCAACGGTCCAACTCAGACACCGTTCTCTCCGTTTTTCCGCCCGGCAGCGACACCTCCGTCCCGAGCGGCGGCACGGTTTTGCGATCGCGACTCGCAGTATCGTCCATGTCCTCCACACGAACCCGCTCCGAGTACGGGAGTCTCCGCCCGGTCGTCGAGACGATCGGAGCCATGATCGCCGTCTCCGTCGGGTACTGGTTCATCGGCTCGTTTGCGCGACCGCTGGCGGCGTTCCTGTTCGTGCTCTCCCCACCGGCGTCGGTGCAGCCGTGGACGCTTGCGACGAGCGTGTACGCCCACGCCGGCCTCGGACACTTGCTCTCGAACGCACTCGTGGTCGTCGTTGCCGGCGTTCCCGTGGCCGCTTCGACGACTCGGACCCGGTTCCACGCGTTCGTCCTCGTGACCGGCGCGCTCTCGGGACTGGCGCAGATATGGGTGAGCGGGTTGCTCTCGCCCGCGGGCGTTCTCGGTATCAGCGGCGCCGCCTTCGCGCTCGTGGGGTATGTCGCCGCCGCGAATCCCGCGGCCGACGCGCTCGGCCGGTTCGCTGGCCGACTGGGCGTCCCGCCGCGCGTCGTCGTCCTCGCGGTCGGGGCGCTCGCTGTGGGCGTGACGCTCGTGTTGAGTCCCGCCGGGAGCGCGCTGGTTGCCCACCTCGTCGGGCTCCTCCTCGGGATCGTCGCGGGCCGTATGGGACTGCTTCGTGTGTGACAACCGTGCGAGGGCGGGTCGAAACGGAACCCTCAAGTGCGATCCCGGGATTCGTTAGAGTGCGGGCTCGTAGATCAGTGGTAGATCGCTTCCTTCGCAAGGAAGAGGCCCTGGGTTCAAATCCCAGCGAGTCCATCGATTCTCGCAGTTCTCGCGAAGTAGCTCGATTGACAAGTGGGAGCGCCTGGGTTCCCGGTCCGAGCCGAGTCGTCGAAACGCGCTCCGCTCGAAGGAGGCGCCTGAAATTCCCGCTCGAACCGCTGACGCGCCTCCTTGGACTCGTAGACGCAGAACACGTGACTCCGGGAACGCGGCTTCGACGTTATTCGACGGCGTTTTCCGACAGTGCAGACCGCCGGTCGCAACGCCCGAGATTGTGCTCTGTCGTTGGGGCAGGCGACGATGATCGTTCTCATCCGCCGTACTGGCGAGCGAGGGAACACAGCGTTGGGCCCGTGCGTCGCCGGCGTCGGGACCTCGATTGTCGACCCCGGTCTCCCCAGATAGTCCTCGGAAAGCTTCCCCTACTTCAGTATCATCTGTATAACTATCCCCGCGTCCCCCATAGTCCGGCGGAATGCAGCCAACCGTCACCGAGTCACATCTGATCGGCCCCGCCGACCGGCACGAGCCGTCCCATCGAACATGAGTCGGGGACGGCTCGGACCGGTCCTGATCGCCGTACTCGCCGTCGCCGCGCTGGGCGTCACCGCGTCATCGCTGGAGACGACCCTGACGACCGATCCCGACGAGGAGATCAACCCCGACTGGGATCGGCTGCCGATCGGGGTCGACGACGCGGCCGCGATCAAAGCGGAAATGGGCGACGGAGGCGGGGCCGACGAGGCGGCCCCGCGAATCGGCGCGACGGACGACACCGCGGGCGACTCGGACGAGCCTCCCGAACCGGTCGGCGACGAGGGGGAGCCCGACGCCTCGAGCGCCGTCGACGAGTCGGCGGAGTCGACCGGCGGCGACGGCGGCGGTTCCGGGGACGCCGGCGGCGTCAGTTTCGAGTCGGCGACGGCTCCCGCCCCGGGCGAGGCGAGCCTCCTCGATCGGTTGCTGGCCCTGCTGCGGTCACTCCTACCCGTCGCCGCGTTGCTGGCGCTGGCAGCGGTCGCCTATCGCTACCGCGAGGCGATCCGCTCGGTGTCGAGGTCGGGGGCGGACGACGCGACCACAGAGACGACGCCCGGGCCGGCGTGGCCCGGCACGACCCCGTCGAACGTCGTCGATCGCGCGTGGCTGACGGCGGTGCGACGGGTCGATCCCGAACAGCCGGAGACGACGACGACCGCCGAGTGTCGGGCGCTGGCCCGCGAGCAACGCGGGGACATCGACGGGGACGCCGTCGACGCCATCGCGACGGCGTTCGAGCGCGTCCACTACGCCGGTCGGCCCGTCTCCGAGGAGGAGGGTCGCGCCCGCGAGGCGCTCCGCCGCCTCGACGGGGGTGAGGAGTGAGTACCCGCGAACGCGGGCGGGGAACGGTCGTCTGGCGGGCGGTCCGGGGGCTGCTCCTCGCGACCGGTCTCGCGGTGTTCGCCGTCGGCCTCCTGACCGTCGTCGACCCCGGAACGGGCGAGCGCCTCCCGGTCGAATCTGCCGTCCGGGCGCTCGGAAGCGACTACGTGGTCGTGGCGGTCGTCGGCCTGCTGGCGGTGGGTCTCTCGGCGCTCGTCGGCGCCGCCCGCCGCCTCAGGGGAGTCGACGAGGCGACCCCACCGGTCGTCGAGGGAGTCCAGTCGGCGACATATCCCGGGGAGTCCGTCGACCGGTCGTCCGGACGGCTCCGGCGCCTCATCGGCGGAGGGCCGGTGGAAGAGGACCGCCGCGAGCGCCTCCGTGCGGCCGCGACGCGGGCGACGATGCGCGCGGACGGCCGTTCGCGGGACGTCGCCGAGCGGCGGGTCGCCGAGGGCGATTGGACGGACGACCCGGTCGCGAGTCGGACGCTCTCCGACCCCGGTCGTCGGTCGGGTCGAGGGCGGCGGCGACGCCTCGACGACGACGCGATCGGACGGACGGTGGACGCGATCGAACGGCTGACCGACGGCGGGTCGGGACGGCGCGAGGGGGAAGAGAGGCCCGCCGGAACGGGGAGGTAGTTCGACGGTGCCCCTCCTCGACAGCCTTCGACGCGCGGTCGGCCGGGTCGGCTCCGCCGCGGGCGACGCCGGCGAGCGGACGGACGGGAACGCCGTGACCTCGACGGCGACCGACGGACGAACGCCGGCCGATGGAGGGACGCCGGTCGGTGGAGGAAGGTCGGCGGACGCTCGCGTGTCCGCCGACGGCCGGGCGGTCACGAACGGAACCGCGACCGCGGACGAGTCCCCCGCGACGAACGGACACGATACGGTCGAGTCGTCCGTGCCGACGGTCGACGGTCGCCTCGATACGGATCTCGATACGGACGACCCCGCGTCGACGGACCCCGCTGCGGGCGCGACCGAGGCGGCGACCGCTGACGACAGAACCATCCGCACGACGGGTCGGTGGCGCGGCGTCGTCGGCGTCGCCCTGCTCGCGGTGGCCGCCGGCGTCCTGGCGAAGCGACCCTCGCTGCTTCTGGTCGGAGCTGTCGCCGTCGTCTTCGCCGCGTACCCGCTCGTCACCACACCTCCGGACCCGGACCTCTCGGTTCGCCGGACGGTCGACCCGGCGTCGCCGGACGACGGCGACCCGGTGACGGTGCGGACGACGGTCCGGAACGAGGGCGACAGGACCGTGTTCGACCTCCGCATCGTCGACGGAACGCCGCCGATGCTTCCGGTGACCGGTGGGTCCCCCCGGGCCGCGACGGCGCTCCGGCCGGGCGGGGAGGCGACGCTGGAGTACGAACTCCGCGCGCGGCCGGGGCGACACCGGTTCCAACCGACGACGCTGCTTTGCCGCAACGTCAGCGGGTCGGTCGAGGTCGAGACCGCCGTCGCCGCCCGGACGACGATCGAGTGTGCCGCACGGCTCCCCTCGGTCCCGCTGCGCGCCCGGAGCCGTCACCGGACCGGCCCGCTCGTCACCGACGAGGGGGGAAGCGGCCTCGAGTTCCACTCCGTCGCGGAGTACGAGTGGGGCGACCCCGCCAGCCGCATCGACTGGCGGCGGTTCGCGCGGACGGGCGAGCTCACGTCGATCGCGTTCCGGACGGAACGCCTCGCCGACGTCGTGCTCTGCGTGGACGTGCGCCCCGCCGCCTTCCGCGCGAGCGACGCGGCCGAACCCCACGCGGTCGCCCACGCCGTCGACGCCGCCGACCGTATCGGCGACACGCTTCTCGAGGCGAACCACCGCGTCGGGCTGGCCGCGATCGGACGCGACGGCAGCCTGCTCGCGCCCGGGAACGGTCCCGAGCATGCCGACCGGTTCCGGAACCGGCTGATGACGGACCCGGCCTTCTCGCTGACGCCGCCGTCGTCGGCCCGGACGGACTCGGTCGACGGGAGCGACCCCTCCGGTCGAATCGACTCCCCCGAGAACACGGACTCGGTCGACGGGCAACTGTCCCGGCTTCGGACACGGATCGGCTCGAACACGCAGGTGATCCTCCTGACCCCGCTTTGTGACGAGGAGGCCCACCGCATCGCCCGCCGGCTGGATGGGGAGGGCGCGGCGGTCACCGTCGTCAGCCCCGACGTGACGACCGACCGGACCGCCGGGGGGCGCCTCGCCCGCTTGGAGCGCGAGCACCGGCTGACCGACCTCCGCAACGCCGGCGTTCCGGCCGTCGACTGGGACCCGACGGAGCCGCTCGGGGCGGCGCTATCGGCGATCGAGCGGTGGGAGCGATGACGGACCCCGCCCCCTCGGCAACGGCGGATTTCCGCCCGCTGCCGACGGTCCTCAGCGGTGCCATCGCCCTCGTCGCCGCCGCCGTCGCGGCGGGACTGATCGCGGAGACGGCCGCTCAGCGGACCGTTCTCGCGGTCGCGCTCGTCGGCGTCGCGGCCGTCGCCGTCGGCGGCCGGCTGTGGCGGCTGGATCACGCCGTCTTCGGCGTCGTGATGGCACTGTGCGGAACCCTCGTCGTCGCCGTCGCCGTCGGGGAGGCCCTCTCCCGGCCGGAGACCGTCGTCGGTCGGCTGGAGCTGCTGCCCGCCGTTCTGGGGCTGTGGACGCTCGCCGCCGCGCTCGTGCCGGTTCGGTTCGGTCGGCGTCGCCTCCTCGTCGACGCCGGCGCCGCGCTGGTGTTCCTCGCGGTGGTGACCAGCGGGGTCGTCCGCGGGGCGTCCACGCCCGCGCTCGTGGGTGCGGGCGCGGCGACGATCCTCGCGTGGGACGCCGCCGAGAACGCGGTGTCGATCGGCGGGCAGGTGGGGTCCGACCCGGGAACCGCCACCGCCCGGGCGGAGCTCGTTCACGCCGGAGCCGGCGGCGGACTCGCCGTCGGCGCCGTCGCGGCCGTCCTCGGGGTGTCGCGCCTCGGTATCGACGGCCTCCCGTTCGCGGCCCTCCTCGCGCTGTTGGTCGCCGGCGTCGCGTTGGCGCTCGTCGCCCACGGCTGAGAGTCGGGCGGTTCCCCTACGCTCCTCAGGCGTTCAATTGCGGGACGGGTACCTCCTCGAGGACCTCGGCGACGACCGCCTCGGGCCCGACGCCGTCGACGCGGGCGTCGGGCGTGAGGACGATCCGGTGGGAGAGAACGGCCGGGGCCGTCGCCTTCACGTCGTCGGGCGTCGCGTACCCTCGTCCCCGGAGGACCGCGTGCGCCCGGACGGCCTCGAAGAACTTCTGGACGCCCCGCGGCGACACGCCGGTTCGGACGCGCTCGTCCTCCCGCGTCGCGCGGGCGACGTCGACGAGGTACTCGCGGACGGCCTCCTCGACCCGAACCGACTCCGGCGCCTCGCGGAGGCCGTCGAGCGTCTCCGGGTCACAGACCCGCTCGACCGACGGCGACGCGGAGCGGCGGGAGGCCCGGCGGTCGATCAGTTCGAGTTCGCCCGAGCGGTCGGGGTACCCCAGGCTGGTTCGGATCATGAACCGGTCGCGCTGGGCGACCGGGAGCTCGAAGGTGCCGTCCATCTCGACGGGGTTCTGGGTGGCGATGACGACGAAGGGGTCGGGCAGCGGGTGCGACTCCCCGTCGACGGTGACCTGCCCCTCCTCCATCGCCTCCAGCAGGGCCGACTGCGTCTTCGGCGGCGCGCGGTTGATCTCGTCGGCCAGCATCACGTTCGCGAAGACGGGACCGGGCTGGAACTCGAACGTCCGGGTCGACTCGTCGAAGACGTTCGACCCGATCACGTCCGACGGGAGCAGGTCGGGTGTGAACTGGACGCGCGAGAACGACACGCCGAGCGCGTCGGCGAACGACCGTGCGGTCAGCGTCTTCCCGGTCCCCGGCACGTCCTCAAGCAGGACGTGGCCGTCCGAGAGGATCCCCACGAGGATCGTCTCCAGCGTCGACCGCTCGGTCACGACCGCTCCCGCGATCTGATCGAGGATCTCGCCGCTCCGCGCCCGGACTGCCTCTGGGTCCATGGCGGCCGGTGGTCCCTCGGCGGGATTGTTATGGCCGGAATACGCGCCGCGGTCCGGCCGTCGCCGTCGCGATGCTGGCCTGGATACTCGTGGAGACGGTCGTCGGCTTCGATCGGCCGACGATCCTCCCGAACCTCGGCACCGCCGAAGCGGTCCTGATGCTCGCCTCCCGCCCGTCAGTTCGAGCCGGCGTGCGGGGGGACGAGACGTCGTGACCGCGGCGGTCGGTTCGCCGAGCCCCCCAGAGCGATCCGGTAGCTCCTCCCGGGCTCACTCCCCGGCCGCCAACCGCTCCGCTAGCTCGTTCAGCGAGTCGACGTCGTACTCGGGCGTCGGATCGGGGTCGGCGTCGGCGTTGAACGGGCGGCGGACGAACGCGGCGTCGATGCCCGCGTTGTGGGCGGCGGCGACGTCGGAGGAGCGGTCCCCGACGTAGACGGCGCGGTCGGCCGTGAGGTCGCGCAGGGCGCGTTCCATGTACCCCGTCGCCGGCTTCTCCGCCCCGACGTCCTCGATCCCCGGTCGGAGGCCGTACCAGGTGTCGAACCGGTCGCGGAGGTCGAACCGGTCGAGGACGGTCTCGACGGCCGCGTGTTGGTTGTTGCTCACGATCCCGCGGGCGCCGGGGAGATCGAGGGCGGCCCCCGCGTCGTCGTACAGTGCCTTCTCCCCGTCCTCGATCGCGGTCCGCTGGTTCGCGGTGACCAGTTCGTTGCGGCGCCGCCAGAGCCGATCGAACGCGACCTCGTGAGTCGATCGGAAGTGGGCTGTCGCGTCGTCGAGCCCGCCGTGAAGCGTGCGAACCGCCCGGAACTCCTCGTCGGTCGGGTCCTCGACGGCCGCCTCCCGCAGCGCGCGCTCGGCGGCGTCGTCGAACACCCACGACGGGGACCGCTCGATCAGCACCCCGTCCATGTCGAACACCACGGCCTCGTAGTCCATGCGGTCCCAAGCGATGCTGACCGCATCAGACTGGCGGCTCCGGCCGGCCATGGGGACGGACCGATCTGTCGAAGGGTCCCTGCAGGGTATCACGGCGCCGTACCTCGGTTTCACTTTCACTCCGCATGGCTCGCGTACAAGGTGTCTCCCCCCACACGAGTGGGTATGAGCACGACACCGACCGTCGCCTCGCCCGAACGCGTCGACGTGGAGTCGAGTACCCGTGCGCGGATCGACGTGACGGAGACGAGCGTCCGTGAGGTCGAGTCGTTCCTGCGGCGCAACGAGTGTCGGATCTACTTCGAGCGGCGCGGCGCGACGACCGATCTGGTGGTCGTTGCGGACCGAGGGTAGAACCGACAGCGACGGGATCGAGGGATCGAGCCGACGCGCCCCCAGCGCCGGCGGGACTACTCCGGAACGGTCTCCGGCCGGTCGTACTGCGCGTCCTCGGGATCGTCCATGACCTCGACGCCGCGGTTGTTCACGGCGTACGGGTCGAGTCCGACCTCCTGCATGAACTGCTTGTACAGCCGCTCGGCGGTCTCGCCGTCCTTCTGCTTGTCGGAGGCGCTGTCGCACAGTTCGATGAGGTTCTCGGGGACGTCGTTCTCGTGAACGATCCAGTGGTTGATCAGGTCCGAGAGCCGGCGGATGGGGCTCGTGAAGTGTCCGTAGATGTCGAAGTTGAGCGCGTGGTGGCCGCCGAAGGGGTCGTTCATGTACTTCGCTCGGGGCATCACCTTCAGCACCGCCCGCTGGATCTTGTTGAGCTGGCGGTCGGGCGCCTCCTCCAGCGCGGCGTTGACGGCCATCCGGGGGTCGTCGCCCCACGCGTCGCCGGGGATCGAGACCCCGTCGAGCTCCTGGATCTCCTTGAGCGCCTCGTTCCACTGCTCGGGCGTGGGCTGCGGGTGAACGCGGTACATCGCCTCGACGCCGCGGTTCCACATCAGCTCGTGGGTGACCGCCTTGTTCGCCTTCAGCATGCACTCCTCGATGATCGTGTGTGCGCGGTCGCGGCTCGGGTTGAGCACGAGCGAGCCGTCCGCCTTGCGCTGCTCGTGGAGCTGGTCGGCCACGTCGTACGCGAGCGTGCACTTCTCGTGCAGCGGGGCGTCGGGGTCCTCGAGGCGAGCCTCACACTGCTTGTAGGTGAGCCGCTCGTCGGAGTTGATGACCGACTTGTAGATGTCCAGCTCCTCGAACGAGAGCGTCTCCTTGTCGAGGCGCATCTCGACGGTGTGCGCGAGTCGGTCCTCGTTGGGGACCAGCGAGCACACCGTCTCCGCCAGGATCGGCGGGAGCATGTGGATGGTGTAGCCCGGGAGATAGACGGTGTTACCGCGCTCGACGGCCTCCTCCCACATCGCCGAGTCCGGGTGGACGTAGTGGCTCACGTCGGCGATGTGGACCCACAGGTGGTACTCGTCGCCCTCCTCCTCGATGGAGATGGCGTCGTCGAAGTCCTGCGCGTCGGCGGGGTCGGTCGTCCACGTGGTCAGCTCCCGGAGATCGCGTCGCTCGTCGACCTCGTCCTGTATCTCCTGTTGGACGCCCTCGGTGCGGTCCTTCGCCTCGCGTCGTACCTCCGGCGGGAACTCGTCGCGGATCTCGAACTCCGCGAACAGCGACTCGCGTTTGTCGGCGAGCGCGTCCGCGAGGCCCTGTGTGATGGTGACCGGTCCCTGGTCCTCGGCGGTGCCCTGGGCCGGCTCCTCGTCCTGCTGTGCGTCACTCATGGCGCGGGGTACGGTAGTGTGGTACGTGAGGGTTTCGGGGAGTGCGTCGGCGAGGGAGCGAACGGAGTGAGCGACCGAGCCGACGGATGGGCGGCGGAGCGGTCTCCGTGCCGCTCCGCCCAGAAGGGTACAGTGCGTGATCGGCGAGGGAGCGAACGGAGTGAGCGACCGAGCCGACGATCGACGGCGGAGCGGTCTCCGTGCCGCTCCGCCCAGAAGGGTGCAGTGCGTCGGCGAACAACTGGGCCGACGGAGGGGCGGCGGCGCGCTTGCGGGCGCGCCGCCCACGGAACGTGCGCGGCTCGAGGAGCGAACGAGGCGAGCGATCGAGGCGCCTCGGCGGCGGCGGCCGCTCTCAGTCCCTGTGTCCCTCCGTATCCTCGGTGTCGGCTTCAGTCTCCCCGTAGCGGCGGACGATCTCGCGCTGGTATGCCTCGACGTACGCCTCCTGGGAGTCGCCGCCGGCGGCCGCCTCGACGTCGACGAGCAGCGCCTCCAAGTCGTCGCGGGGCTGGTGTGACAGGTCGCGGAAGCACTCCTTACAGAGGTACTCGAACTCCTTGTCGCGTCGATTCCAGCGATCCCCCTGCTTGTCGTACTCGCGAGCGTCCTCGCGGGAGAGCGACTCGCCGCAGGCGATACAGACGACGGCGGACCGGTCCCGGTCCCGCCGGGATCCCCACATGAACCCTACTCCGGCGTCGGTCAACTTAGCGTTTATCGTGTGAACGGCACCCACGCTCGGCTGGTCGGGACGACGACCCGGACTCCACCGCCGAGCGGGCGATTTATGCGCCGACGTGCGGACCTACGAACATGGACATCAAGTCACGCCACCACCTCCGGAGCGACGCCGTCTCCGAGATCCGCGACGCGCTCGCCGATCGCCTCGGCGTCGATCTGGAGGGCGAGTCGTTCGAACTGGTCGAGTTGACCGACTCCCCGTTCGATCTGGTGCTCGTCGACGGCGAGCCGGATGTACTGTACTACGAGAGCGACGGCGACCGCGAGCCGTTCCTCACGGTTCGGGGCGCCAACGACCACCCGCCCGAACGGGGCGTCGTCACCGTCGACGCCGGCGCGGTGTCGTTCGTCTCCGACGGCGCCGACGTGATGCGTCCGGGGATCACCGAGGCCGACGACTCGATCGCCGAGGGCGACCTCGTCGCGATCGCCGAGGAGACCCACGGGAAGGTGCTCGGCGTCGGCCGCGCGCTCGTCGACGGCGCGGAGATGGCCGGCGACTCCGGCAAGGTCGTGAAGTCGCTCCACCACGTCGGCGACGACCTCTACGAGTTCTCCGTCTGAGCGAACGGCCGTCGAACGACCGCCGGCGGATCGCGCCGGCGACTACTCGGCGTCGCCGTTCCCGGTGTCGCTGTCGTCCGCCGCGTCCGCGGTCGAATCGTCCTCGCCGGCGTCGAGGTCGTCGTTCTCCAGTTCGTCGGCGTACTCCTCCATGAGGATCTCCCGCCCGCGGCGCGCCTCCTCGAACGTCTCGCGCAGGTCGGCGATGGGGGTCTCCGTGGCGTCGACGCGCAGGTCGTCGTAGTAGGTGCCGACCTCCCGCTCCTCGGTCGTCTCCACCTTCAGCGCGGCCGACTGCACCGGGAGGTGCTCGCGCTTGTCGCCGCCCTCGGCGTGGCCGGACTCCAGCGCGTCGATGAGGCGCTCCGCGAGGGGGGCGTCGCCGAAGGCGTCCGACTCGTAGGCGCTGGCGACCGCCTCGATAACCGACTCGCCCGCCAGCAGGTTGCCGGCGACGGTGTAGTTCTCGCCGCTCGTGTGGCCGTACCAGCCGTTGCACTCCTCGCCGGAGAACGTGAACGTTCCGTCGGCGTCGACGCCGTGAAGCTGGCGCTGCGGGGCGCCGTCGTCGGCGTTGAGCAGCGACTGGAGCGCGTCCTCGACCGCGAGCCCGTCGTCGACGTACTCGATGCCCTTGCGTCCCAACTCCACGTTCACGAGCGACTGCGTGGCGACCGCGCCGTTCTCGGAGGCGAACGGGCAGAGCGTACCGACGCCGGGGAGGCGGGTCGTGACGGCGACGCCGAAGCGGGTCCGGCGTTCGCCCTCGTCGTCGGTGTACTCCTCGCGGACGCAGATGCTGAAGGTCATGTCGTCCGCCGCTGGGTTCGGTCGACGCAAAAAGGCGGGGTTCCCGGAACGCGGGACGCCGGGGGTCCGACGCGCGTGTGCGTCGCGTCCGACGTACAGACTTATGGGTGGAGGGAGTTTGGTGGCGTACATGGGCATCATGAGTAAGATCCTCGGGAGCGGGGGGACCCACAGCGCCGAGGACTACGTCGAACTGGACCTCGACGACTTCGAGAACGCCCGGGGCGGCGCCGGGATGCAGGTCCACATCGCGGAGATCTCCGACCAGCGAGACGTCATCGACATCAAGGACGCCGTCTACGACGGCGACTTCGTCATCGCGGACATCACCCGCCACTCGACGACCGACCAGACCGTCGAACGGATCATCGACGAACTCCGGCAGGTCGTCGGCGAGGTCGACGGCGACATCGTCCAGAAGGGCGACGACCAGCTCATCATCACGCCCACCGGCGTGACGGTGAGCCGCGAGAAGCTCGGCGAGTAGAGCCGACGGCCCGCTTCGAGTTCCGGGTTCGGAGTCAGGCGTCGAACTCGGTCAGCTCCGAGCGCCGTTCCTCCTCGACAGACGCGTCCGCCTCGTGAGCAGTGTGATAGGCCGTCCGATATCGGTTGATCTTCCGGACGAGGATCAACGCGAACAGGCCGTCGAACAGCGCGATGTAGACGAACGACGACGCCAGCGAGGGGAGCCCGGCGAACGCGTTCAACACGGCCGAGCCGATCCCGACCGTGGAGTTGTACGTCGCGTGGATGAGCGCCGCGATGATCAACCCCTTCACGACGATCGGCCCGCGGTTCTCGGGATTGAACTTCGCCAGTCCGAGGTAGTAGCCCGCGAACGCCGAGTAGATGACGTGGCCCGGTCCCGCGAGCGCCCGGGAGAACGTGATCCCGCCGCCGATCCCGATCAGTCCGAGCCCGAGGTCGAGTTCGGTCCCGCCCACCCCGCGCGAGATGTACAGCGCGTTCTCGATGAACGCGAACCCGAGACCGGCCATCGCGCCGTACACCGCGCCGTCGAGCACCGAGTCGAAGCTGTCGTGGCTGTAGGCGTACAGCCGGACCGCGAGCAGCTTCACCGTCTCCTCGACGGGCCCGACGATCAGGAAGAAGAACAGCACCGTGCCGAGAAAGCCGATCGGACCGAAGTACGGTTGGGCGACGGAGTTGAGGATCGCCGCGAAGTTCGCGGTGAGCACGCCGAGCAGGAACGTCGCGACGAGCAGCCCGAGCGGCTCGCTCGTGGTGATGTCCGAGCGATAGACGTATGCGGCGAGCGCGAGCGCGGGGATGGCGGACAGGAGCGTGAGCGCGCCGATGGCGGGGTTCGTCACCGCGGAGAACCCGCCGATCCCGATCAACAGCAGGCCCGCGACGAGGATCGTTCCCCACCGAGCCGATCCCGACAGGAGCCGATAGACCGCGACGGACAGCCCGTCGAGCGACGTTCGCTCCTCCCACGTCGCCACGTCGTACAGGTCCGCCGAAGAGTCCGCCGCGCCCTCGACCGGATCAGTTCGCTCCTTCTTGCCCATCGTGTGTGCGTTGGAGACGCGCGGGAGACTTGTGTCTTGTTGCGGGCCGGGTCGCAGGCCGTTCCGGCGGGCCGGCGGCCAGAACAGTTCCGCTCTCCAGACCGGTACGTTTGACACGTGCCCCGCCGAAGCCGCGGTATGCACTTCGACCCGCGCGAACAGGCGGCGCTCCGCGAGGTCGGGCTCGACACCGACGACCTCGAAGCCGCCTCGGATCTGGTTGCGGACGCGGTCGACGAGACGGCGACCGACCTCGCCGCCTTCTTCGATGGCGGCGGAACCTACTACTCGGACATGGACACCGCCCACGGCGACGGCGGGATCCGCGAGCACGACGTGGACCACCTCGACGTGTACACCCACGCGGCGGACCTCCGGGGGTACCTGAAGTTCGACCGCTGGGGCGCCCCCGTCGAGAACGGCCGTGTGCTGAACGAGGAGACCGTCGAGCTCACGCTCGGCGACACCGTCAACGACCGCGTGCGCTTCGCGACCGATCCCGACGCCCTATGAGCGGCGACGGGAACGGGGACGCGGGAGGGGACGCCGCCGACGCCGCGAGCCACCGCGTTCGCGTCCGCGGCATCTACGCCACGGCGCTCACCCGGTCGCTGCTCGACGCCGGCCACGACGTGGTGCAGGCGAGCCCCCCGATCCGCCGGCGGTTCGACGCCGACCTCCCCGCCGCCGACCACGACGCGAGCGTCGAGACGACCGACGACCGACAGGGCGTCGGCGTCGCCGGGGACCCGGACGCGGTGGCGACGCTGCGCGAGCACCTGCTCGATGTGGGCCTCGACGCCCTCGCGTGGGACGATCCCGCGCCGCTGGGGGCAGTGTTCGACGGCGTCGTCTCGGAGACGCTCGGCGGCGGGGCGGTGATCGACCTCGGGGAGTCGGGCGCGGAGGGGTACCTCCCGTTCGACAACACCGACGGCTACGTCGGCGAGGACGACATCCTCCGCGTACAGGTGCTCTCCCCGGCGGCTCCCTGGGAGGACGACCGTCCCGTCCTCGACACCCGCATCCGCGCGATGGCCGGGCTCGCGACGCTCGTCCCCGGCCGCGAGGGCGTCCGCGTCAGCGGCGCCGACGACGCCGACGCCCGCGAGTTGGCCGGGATGACCGACCTCCTCTCGGTCGACGCGCCCGACGGCTGGGGGATCGAGTGGAGCCGGGACGCCCGCGACGCGGACATGGACGCGCTCGGCGACGCGTTGGCGCGGGCGAGCGAGCACGCCCGGACGCTCGACGGGGCGCTGGAGGAACCACAGAACGAACCGGGACCGCTTGCGTCGCCGACCGCGGGCGCGTGGGTGTGGTTCGGTCGGGAGTGTCGATTCGCGCTGGACGATCTGCGCCGCCGGGTGACGACGACGATGCCCGGCCACCACCGCACGAAGGCCGCCTCGCGGTCCGCCTCCGCCGGCGTCGACCTGGCGGAGGCGCTCGTCGCGTCGGACGAGTTCGCGCGCGACCCCGACGCGGACACGGACTTCCCGTTCGGCGTCGTAACCGACCAGTTCGGCCCGCACGTCGGCGACCGCGTCGCCATCGGCCACGGCAAGCCCGACGGCCGGCTCATCGTCCTCGGGCGCGGGGAGGTGACGGATCTCGACCCGTCGGACGGGTCGGTGACCGTCGAACGTCGAATGACCGCCGGCGGCAGCTACGACGCGCTGGACGCCCGGCGGGAGGCGGGCGACGTGGCGACGACGACGTTCCGCGAGGGCCGGTGGTGGTATCCGACGGTCTACCGCGACGAGGACGGCGAACGCAAGGGCACCTACGTGAACGTCTGCACGCCCGTCGAGGCGTTCCCCGACGCCGTCCGCTACGTCGACCTCCACGTCGACGTGGTGAAACACGGGGACGGCCGGATCGAGCGCGTCGACGACGACGAACTCGACGAGGCGGTCGAGCGCGGCGAACTCACCGAGAGACTGGCCGAGAAGGCACGGAGCGTGGCGACGGCGCTGGAGCGGGCGCTGTAGCTGTACCGTTCTCTCTTCTCACCATCGCGCACCTCGACTCACTCGATCTCCCGGATCGCCCGCGCGGGGTTGCCGCCGACGAACGTGTCCGCGGGCACGTCATCGGTCACCACCGCGCCCGACCCGACGACCGCGCGGTCGCCGATGGTCACGCCCGGATTGATCACCGCCCGGCCGCCGATCCAGACGTCGTCGCCGACGGTCACCGGCTCGCCGGACTCCTTGCCGCGGCGCTCCTCCGCGTCGAGGGGATGGGTGGCGGTGTAGACGTGGACTCCGGGCCCGAGTTGGCAGTGGTCGCCGAACTCGACCGGCGCCACGTCGAGGATCACGCAGTCGAAGTTGGCGAAGAACTCGTCGCCGACGGCGATGGTGTCCCCGTAGTCGCAGCGGAACGGCGGCTCGACGGCGACGCCGTCTCCCACCTCACCGAGGAGGTCGTCGAGGAGTTCCCGCCGGCGGTCGGTCTCGTCGGGTCCGGTGTCGTTGTACTCGCTCGTGAGGGTTCGCGCGCGCCGACGGTCGGCGACCAGTTCGGGGTCGTCGGGGTCGTACGGCTCGCCGGCCACCATCCGCTCGCGTTCGCTCGGCACGCGTGCACCGGCGGCGGCCGGGGTGAAAGCGGTACCGCCGCGGTCGCCTCAGAAGTGGTCCGACGACTCCGTCGAGTACTGGAGGTCGCCGCCGCGGCCGCCCTCGACGGTGCTGGAGCCCATGTCGCCGGTGTCGGGGACCTTCACGTGAACCTCGTCGACCTCGTCGAAGTCCATGATCAGGTCGCGTTTGATGTTCTGTGCGGTGATGTCGGAGATGCCGCAGCCCGAGCAGGTGCCGCCGAGTTCGACGACGACGACGCCCTCCTCGGCGTCCGCCTCGCGCACGACGCTCGTCCCGCCGTGCATCTGGATGATCGGCATCTGTCCGACCATCCACGTCTCGACGCGCTCCGCGAGGTCGCTCATTACCGGTGATTGGTCGCCGGAGGCTTGAAAGCTTGCGGTTGCGCGGCTCCCGGAGCCGGCGGAAGAAACACCCTCACGGTCGTTGCGGACGGATCCCACGTCGCCGGCGGCGACAGGTGCGCCGCCGTCGACGACGAGTCACGGCTCGTCGCCGTCGCCGGGGTCGTCGCGGGACTCGTCGCTGGCGCCGCCCCCGTAACTCGCTCGGCGATGGGAGCGTCGGCGGGCGAGCGCCGCGGCCACGCTCGCGCCGACGCCCGCGACCGCGCCGCCGACGCCGAAGCCCGGGGCGGCCGCGCTGGAATCCGTCGAGTCGGGAGCCGTCGAGGTCGCCGTCGGATCGTCGTCGGGGCCGTCGGTTCCCGTCAGCGTCGGCCCCGTCGTCGGCGGCGGAGTCGTCGCCGTGGCCTCGCCGTCCAATCGGGAGCGGTCGCCGCCGACGCCCGCGCGGTCGGGGAACGTCCACAGCCCCGCGGGGGCGCCCTCCCTCGTCCCCATCGAGGGGGCGACGAAGCTCTCCCCGGGGACCGCGAGAACGGCTCCCCAGAACCGGGTGGTGTCCGGGTTCGCCCACCACGTCTCCTCGACAGGGTCGGTCGGATCTGACACGTCGTGGCGCTTCACGCCACCCTGATACCACGAGGTGTACAGCGTGTCGTCGGTCAGATCGAGGTTGTGCGCGGTCGTCCACGTCCCGGCGAACGTCGGGTCGGGCGAGGGCGGCGGGTCAATGCTCGAGAGGTGAACGGGGTCGCCGGGGTCGGACACGTCATACAGGTCGACGCCGCTGGGGCCGCCGATCAGATCGCCGTCGCGTTCGACGGCCCAGCTCTCCCGCCCGACCGCGAGGGTGTCGCCGCCGGGCGCGAGCACGGCGACGTGGTGGTTGCCGGGCGGCACGGTCCCCGCGCGCGGCGGCGGATCGCGCAGGTCCGCCGGATCTCCGGGGTCGACACCGCCGAGCAGGGTCGGGTTCGACGGCTCGGATACGTCGAGCAGGTACGTTCCGGCGTCCCAGTACGCGACGGCGGCGACGCCATCGCGGACGGTCACGTCGTGGATCGGCCGGAGCCCGCGCGGCACGTCGCGCCACGACTCGTCGGCGTCCAGCAGCGACCAGCGGCCGACCTCGGCGTCGTCCTCGACGTCGACGACGACGAGGGGGTTCCCCTCCTCGCCGTTGCCCGTCAGGTAGCAGTGCCGGCCGTCGAGGTCGCAGTTGTGGATCGGGAACCCCGTCCGGTGAAAGGCCACCTCCTCGGGTTCCTCGGGATCGGAGACGTCAACGACGAGGACGCCGTGGGGGCTCTCCTGACCCGGGTGCGCGGGCCCGACGGCGACGAGGCGGTCCCCAGAGACCTTCACGTCGTTGACCTGTTTGAAGGACCCGCCCTCGCGATCGGCGAGGAGGTCGCGCCGCTCCGTCAGCACCGTCGGGTCGGCCGGGTCCGAGAGGTCGACGACGGCGTAGCCGTCGCCGAGCGCGAGGTACGCGGTTCGACCGTCCGCCGAGACGACCCCCTCGCGGACCCCCGCCACCTCGACGGAGCCGAGCGGGCCGTACGCCCCGTCGGCGGAGTCCCCGGTGTCGTCGGAGTCGTTGTCGGCGGCACCGGTGCCGTCGCTGTCGACCCCGGAGTGTGCGCCCGCGACGGAGACGGGTGGGGACCGACCGGCTGAACTGGCGATGGCGCCCGTGCCGAGGGCCGCCCCGGCAGCGCGGAGAACGCGGCGGCGTCGCATACCGGGGTGTCGGGGCCGAGCCGGATATGGCTAGCGGCGGCCCGCATCGGACGGAGAACACGACGGACAGCGTCCGGGGAACGAAGCGATCGAACCCGGGATCTACGCCGTTCGCTCGCCGGTCCCGCCGGTGATCGCGGACGCGAGCGCGCCCTTGACGACCACGTCGTCGCCCATGTCGGTGAGGCGTACGTCGGGAACGTTGACAAAGGTCGTCTCCTCCAGGCGCTCGCGGACGGGATCGAGCACGATATCGGGGTTGTTGAGCGCGACCGCGCCGCCGACGCGCACCATCAACGGGGCGTACGCGTTCGCGAGGTTGGTGAACCCGATCACGTTCCAGTCCGCGACGCGGTCGATAACGTGGTCGGCCAGCGGGTCCGATCCGTGCGCCCGGAACACGTCGACGGCGGAGAAGTCGGGGTCGTTCAACGGGAGGTCCGTGGGGAGGGAGTCGGCGGTCGTCTCCGCGAGGTGTCGGGCGTACTTCGGGATGTTATTGCCCGAGCAGTACGCCTCCCAGTGGCCGTCGCGACCGCACCCGCAGGTCATCGCGCCGGCGGGGTCGACGACCATGTGGCCGACCTCGCCGGCGTTGCCGTCCCACCCCGAGAGGACGTGCCCGTCGACGCAGACGCCCGCGCCGAGTCCCGAGGAGATGGTGACGTACGCCATGTCGTCGGGGTTGCGGTCGCTGTGAAAGCGCTCGCCGATGACGCCCGCGATCGTGTCGTTGTGGAGGTGCACCTGCTTGGTGTCGAGCAACTCCGAGAGCGGTCCGACCAGCGGGACTTGACCGATTCCGGGGACGTTCGCGGGACCGTCGATGATGCCTTCGGCCAGATCGAGCGGGCCGATGGAGGCGATCCCCGCCGCCGTCGCGTCCCCGGGGTCGACGCCGACCTTCGCGCACGCCTCGCGGACGACGCGCAGGACGGCCTCGGTGATCGCGATGCCGGAGGTTCGAGGAGTGCCGGCCTCCGCACGCGCGAGGATGTCCGCCCGGTCGTCGCCGACGACGGCGCGGAGGTTCGTGGCCCCCAGGTCCACGCCCACGTAGTAGGCCATCACCACGGTGGTTCGGGCGGCCGCACTTACGGATACCGTTTTCTTACACGGTGCCGAATGAACGACCGACCCACGCCGGCGACGCGGCCGCCGCTCGTCGAGGTGTGGACGGCCGATCGACCGCGAGCGGAAACTCGATCGGCCCGGACGGCGCTTACTCCTCGCGGACGAACGTCACCGGACACGGCGCCGACAGCAGGATCTGCTGGGCGGTCGACCCGAACACCGCCTTCCCCGTCGGGGACCGCTTGCGGCCGCCGACGAACACGCGGTCGGCGCCGACCCGCTCCGCGAGGCCGGCGATCGCTTCGCCGGGGTCGCCGATGACGCCCTCGACCTGAAACTCGACGCCGGCGGCCTCGATCGCCTTCGTCGCGCGTCGAACGCTCCCGATCCGGCGGGCCACGTCCGTCGGGGTGCCGTCGACGCCCTCCAACTGAGAGAGCGCCTCGTTCACGGCCGACTGGCTCTCGAACACGTGGGCGACGACGATGTCCGCCCCGGTCTGGGCGGCCAGGTCGATCGCCTCTCGGGTCATGTAGTCGAGTCGGTCGCCGTCGTCGCGCTTCACCGTCAACACGATCGTCTCAATGCTCATACCCCCAATACCCGCTCCGAGGTGAAAAGTCTAGTGCTGATTTACTCAGATTCGAAGTAATGTTTATAACGGTCTGAAACGTCCGGTTCCGCCGCTCTCGGTGCGTGCGATCGCGGGACACGGGGCGTTGTTCGGACGGGACACTGCCGGGCAGACGCCGACGAAGGACGAGGGGTCGATCTGCGGGTACGGAGCCGGAGAACGGCAGGCCGGTTCGCGAGTTCAGTAGTCGGGCGCGTCGTCCTCGACGTCGCGCTTCATCGAGTCGCGGCGCGACTTGGCGTCGCGGCCGGTGGCGTCGAGCAGGAACGAGTTCTTCGCGTCGACCGCGTCGGCGGCGGCGTCGGCGTTGCCCTCGGCGATGACCTCCTCGGCGGGGCGCTCCTCGAAGTGGACGGCGAGCTTGTCCTTCTTGCCCGAGTACGACGCCGCGCCCGCGACGATGCGCTCGAACACCGGGTTGTCGGGGTCCTCGACGACGTACAGCTCGTGTCCCTCCCATTCCTCGGTCCCCGAGACGGACCCGAACCGCTCTTCGATCTCGGCTTTCAGGTCCGGCATTCGGTCCTCGAGATGCTCGCCGCGACGCATCTTGTACTGCTTCATGCCCGCCCGTTTGCCGGGGGACCCTAAACACGTTTCGTCAGCCGCCGGTGTGACAGGTCTGTCCGTCGTAGCCGTGCGATCCCGGACGTCGGCTGCTGAACCCACTCCGGTCTGTGCGGGATCGAGGTGAGACGACCGTCGGCATCCCAGAGGACGGGCAACTCGCGGCGAGAAACAGGACTGAACGACAGTCCGCGTCGATGGAACAGTCGACGACCGGCCGCCTCGGAACACCTCACAGCACGGTCGCCCGGTCGGTTTCGAGGAGCTGCGGGGCTACCGGAGCTCGCGCTCCTCGATGTACCCGCGCTTGCACTCGGGACAGATGTCGCCGGCGCGCATCGAGGAGGCGCCGACGGGCTCGTTGTTGCCGCAGTCCGGGCAGACGTAGACGGTGTCGACGTTGTCGACGGTCGTCTGTAGTTCGACGTTGGGGGTCGGGCGTCCGGCGTCGGCCGCGTCCGTCGCACTCCCGTCGCCGCCGTCGATATCGCCGCGCCCGTCGCCAGCAGAAGCTGGTGCGGCGGATCTCTCGTTCGTAGCCGCGTCGGCGTCGGCCTCGATGAACTCCACGTCTTCTCGGCTCGCGACCTCGGGGTCCACCTGCGGCGTAAGGTTGCCGTCGACCGAGACGCCCGCGTCGTCGCCGTCGAGTTCGGCGTCGTACCCCTCGTCCTCGCTCGACTGCTCGGGCCAGTCACCGGGGCCGTCGCCGTCGATGAACTCCACGTCCTCGTCGGTCGGATCCGCGGCCGCGCCCGACTCGTCGGCTCGCTTCGCGTCCGGGACCACGTCCGTCCGGGCCTCGCTGGCGGCGTCGTCCTCGGACCTCGGGTCGGCGTCGCCCCCGATGAACTCCACGTCCTCGTCCTCACCCTCGGCGGGGCTGTGCGGACCGTCGGCGTCGGGCCACTCCGTCGGCTCGTCGGCGGCCTCGGGGGCGTCGTCGCCGCGGCGGTTCGCGTCGGCGTCGGGCCACTCGCCGTGGCCGCGCTCCTCCGGGTCGGACGACTGCGCCGGCTCGCCGTCGTCGGCGTCGAGGATCTCCGCGTCCTCCTCGACATCGGCGTCGACGGCGCCGTCGGCCGGCTCCGCTGTCGGATGGTCGAAGCCGTCCTCGGTCGCCGCCGCTCCGTCGGCGCCGGCGCCGTCCTCCGACTCGTCGGCCGTGACCGTCCCGTCTGCAGAGGGTGCGGACGCATCGGCGTCGGTCGGTTCCGGCGTTTCGGTCGTCTCCGGTGCGTCGGAGGATGGCGCCGGCGGTTCGGTCGTCTCCGGCGTGGCGGCAGTCGTCGCGTCACTGGGCGTCGCGTCAGCGGTCGTTGAATCGGCTGGCGCTCCGTCGGCGTGGTCTGACGAGCCGGATCCGTCGGCGTCGTCCCGGCTCCGTCCGGCCGACGTTACCTCCTTGTTCTCGGAGACGACGCGCGTCTCCCCGCACCGACTACACTCCTTCACCTCCGTGATCGTCGTGATGACCTCGTCCCCCCGCACCTCGCGGTCCCGTTCCGTCCTCGGCTCCGAGAAGTCGTGGCCGAGGAGACATCTGAGTCCCATTGTGCCTACGAATCGCCCAAACCCATAAAAGCGTTCGCTCGCGTCGGACGCGTGGCACGCGCTGTGCACGCGCTGTGCACGCGCTGCGGAGGCGTGGCCAACAGCCGGTCCAGCTGCCGGTACACGTAAGCCGGCCGCGGGCGATCGCACGTGCATGAGGGTACCGCCCGAGTTCCGCGACAGGGACGACACGCAGGTGGCGGTTCTCGACGCGCTCGTCGGCCGCGCCGACGACGGAATGACGGTGCTGGAGCTCCGTTCGGGCGTCGACGCGACGATCGACGAAGTGGAAGACGCGCTGTCGGCGCTGAAGACGGCCGGGCTGATCGACGTCGAGCAGGCGGACGGCCGGGTCCGGATCTACCCCGACGACCGCGTCGTTCCCGACGCGGGCGAGCACGTCGATGAGGAGGCCGGGCTGCTCGACGCGATCCGGCGCCGGATCGGGCTGTAAGCGCCGCGGCCGGCGGTTCGAACCGACGGCCGACGGACGGCGGTTCCGGTCCCCTTTTGCCGCCCGCGGGCCTGCGTACGCGTATGAGTCTCGTCGCCGACGTGCACGCCGACCACGGCGCTACCTTCACCGAGCGGGACGGGCGCGAAGTCGTCGCCGACTACGGTCGCCCGGACAGCGCCGCCCGTGCCGTCCGCAACGGCGTGGGCGTGATCGAGATGGGCTACGGCGTCGTCGTCGTCGAGGGCGACGACCGCGTCGAGTTCGTCGACAACGCCGTCTCCAACCGCGTCCCGAGCGCGGACGGCGAGGGCTGTTACGCGCTTTTGCTCGATCCGCAGGGCGCCATCGAGACGGATCTGTTCGTCTACAACGCCGGCGAGCGCCTCCTGCTGTTCACGCCGCCGGACCGCGCTGGACCGCTCGTCGACGACTGGGAGGACAAGATCTTCATCGACGACGTGCGACTGCGCGACGCCAGCGCCGAGTTCGGCGTCTTCGGCGTCCACGGGCCCACCTCGACCGAGAAGATCGCCTCCGTGCTCAACGGCGCCGGGTCGCCCGAGCCCGATCTCACGTTCGTCCGCGGCCGGATGAACGACGTCGGCGTCACGGTGATCGCGAGCGACAACCCCACCGGCGAGGAGGGGTACGAGGTCGTCTGCGCGGCCGACGAGGCCGAGGACGTGTTCGATACGCTCCTCACCCGCGGCCTCAACTCCGCGCCGTTCGGCTACACCACGTTTGACATGCTCACCGCCGAGGCAGGCACCCCGCTGTTCGACACGGAACTACGCGGTCGGCTCCCGAACGTCGCCGGCGTCCGTTCGGCAGTCGACTTCGAAAAGGGCTGTTTCGTCGGACAGGAGGTCGTCTCGAAGGTGGAAAACCGCGGGCGACCGAGTAGGCGGCTCGTCGGACTGCTCCCCGCCGAGGTTCCCGAGGCAGGCGCCGCTCTCTTCGAGGGAGACGCCTCCGTCGGCGAGGTGACCCGTGCGGTCGACTCCCCGTCCCTTGACGCCCCGCTCGCGCTCGCGTACCTGGACTTCGACGCCGATACCGACGACCTGACCGTCCGGGTCGACGGCGACGAGGTCGCCGCCGAGCGCGCCGCCCTCCCGTTCGTGGAGGGGAGCGCGCGCTCCGGTCGGGTTCCGGCGTATCCCGAGGCCGCCGAGCAGGCGTAGCGGCGTTGGAGTCCCGCGGTCGTCGTCGCCGGCCCACCGATCGAACGCCGAGACGGGGCGGCTCAGGAGAATAGCTTCTTCAGGTGCTCGCGAGAGAAGAACGAGCTCGGCTCGTCCATGTGGACGCCGATCTCCCCGGAGAGCGCCCACAGTCCCGCTCGCTGCACTGGCTCCGGAAGGGAGTACGCGCGGCGGATCCAGTGACCGAGCCGGATCTCTCGGCTCAGCTCCTCGCGCCACCCGTCCTCGTAGCGCGCGAGCGTGTTCGGGTCCTGCGGGTCGATCACGTCGGCGGCAACGTCGGCCGCGCGCATCCCGTAGAGGATGCCGCCGCCGGTGAACGGCTTCGTCTGGGCCGCGGCGTCGCCGAGGAGGAACCCCCGCGTTGCCGTTGTTCGCTCCGGCGGACCGATGGGAATCGCGCCCGAGCAGAAGCGATCGGTCTCGACGCCGTACTCCCCGGTGAGCCGGTCGAACAGCTCGTTCACCTCGTGGCCCGGCGGTGCGGCGAGGCCGTACTCGACGCCGGCGCCGCCGCGGGGGATGCGCCACGCGAAGAAGCGCGGCGCGGTGAGGTGTACGTCGACGTGGTCGCCGTGGTCCTCCTCGTCGGTGAACGCGAGGACGCCGTGGAGCGTCTCGTCGGGCCCCGGAAGGTCGAGCTGCTTGCGGACCCTGGAGACGGGGCCGTCGGCGCCGGCGACCATTCGCGCCTCGAACGTCTCCTCGTCGCCGCCGACGCTGGCGGTCACCTCGACGTAGCCCGGCCGCTCCTCGACTCGCGTGACGGTGTGCCCCTCGCGCACGTCGGCGCCGGCCTCACGGGCGGTCGCCGCGAGCGTGCGGTCGAGTTCGACGCGGTCGATGACGTTCGAGATCTCCTCGCGCTTGTAGAACCGGTCGCCCGGCGAGTCCGGGCCGCCGACGTGGAAGTCCGCGCCGTACACGCGGTTCTGGAGCAGTCGCTCCTCGGCGTCGGCGGGGACGTACTCCCAGATGTCGGTCGAGACGTGCCCCGAGCAAGCCAACGGCTCGCCGATCGTCCCCTTCTCGAGAGCGAGCACGTCGTAGTGGGCCTCCGCGGCCCGCCGGGCGAAGCGCGCGCCCGCGGGGCCGACGCCGACCACGACGAAGTCGTACATACTCCGTGATTCTTCCGGACGGAGATATATCTCGTGGGTCGTTCGTCGCGACCGGACGGGGACGAGCCGACTCACCCGGTCTCGTCGCGGCCGCGACGCTCCGGACAGTGGCTGACAGGCGGCCCGTGGCTCCCGATCCGCGCGGATGGGTCGCTGCTCACGGCTCGCGTCGCTCGCCGTTCGCGTCGGGACGCTCGCCTCGCTCGCGCCCCGCTCCCGCCGTGGTCCGCGCGGTCCGTTCGTTAGGTCACGGGGGTGCTGGTCCCGGCTTCCGAGTTGAACCTACGGGAGCACGGTGAGCCCGCGGGCCGTCTGATCGTCGATCCGTTCGGGCCAGTCAACTCCGACCTCGGCCCACGATCCGCCCGCATCGTCGCTCCGGAACAGCCCGCGGTTCGACAGCGCATAGAACTCGCCGGGGTCGCCGGCCGCGAGCACCGGCCGGGTGACGCCCGCTCCCAATGGAAGGCCCCGGTCATCCAGCCGTTCCCAGCGTTCGCTTCCTTCACGTCGGTAGACGTACGTCTCCGCACGTTCGGCGGAGTGCGCCTGGCGTGCCCCGCGCGCTGCTGAGAGGAGCACGCGATCCGGATCGCCCGGATCGACAGCGACACTCCAACAGTACGTGCGATCGAGTCCGTCCTGCGGGTGCGTCCACGTCTCGCCCCCGTCGTCCGTCTCAGCGTACCCGTCGCCGGCAGCGCACCACGCCCGGCCGGGGGCGTTGGAGTGGGTCGTCATCGAGTGGGTGTCGCGTCGGGAGTCCGCCACGCGGTCCGTCCACGTCTCGCCCGCGTCGCGCGTGGTCACGAGCGCGCCCGCCTCGACGGCGACGTACAGGTGATCGGGATCGTGCGGATCCGGCTCGATCCACCGGACGTGGTGGGTGTGCGGCCGCGGCGGAAAGGCCCACTCGTCGCTGGAGGGGAGATCGACGAGCCCCTCGCGGTGCGTCCAGGCGTCGCCGCCGTCCGTCGAGCGGTAGACGCGGGAGGGCTCGGTTCCGGCCCAGATCACCTCGGGGTCCCGGGCCGAGACCGCGACCGACATGACGGCCTCCTGTTCGATGGCGTCTGCGCCGACGCGTTCGAACGTCTCGCCGCGGTCCTCCGAACGCCACAGGCCCGACTCGAACGTCCCGACGAACACGCGGTCCGGGGCGTCCGGGTGGACCGCGACGCATTCGAGCGCGCGGCCGTCCAAGTCCCCGGCAGCGGTCGCAGATTCCGTGTCCGGGTCGACGACGCGGAGGCCGTCGCGCATCGCGGCGTACACTGTCGTCATAGTGCACACGTGGTATCGAATCGACATATCGATGGCGACGGATCGTGGCGCCGAGTCGAGGGGACCCGACGCCGCCCGCGCCGCGCCCTCACTCGTCGTATGTCCCGCCGCCGAGGTAGTGGGCCGTCCGGTCGGCGGTCGACTCGGCGACCTTCCGGAAGCGAACGACGCGCTCGCCGTCCTCGGTCTCCTCCGCGAGCACGTCGACGGCGACCCCGAACGACCGGAGGTGATCGAGCAGCGCGTCGACGCGGTCCGGGTCGCCGCGGGCGACGTGCTCGTCGCCGACTGCGGCGCCGTCGGCGACCTCGCGGATCGTCTCCACGAAGGGGATCAGCAGCGACTCCCCGATCCCGTGGGCCCGCTCGTGCAGGCGCTCGTCGTCCTCGTCGAACTCGTACGCCTGAAACGCCTCCCGGACCAGCCGCGAGTGGAGGAAATCGCGGCCGCGCTCGAACGGCGTCCGCGCCGCGTACGTCAGCTCCGCGTGGTGGTGCGCCTCGGTCGTGTACTTCAGCATCGACGACCCGTCCGGCGACTTCAGCACGACGCCCTCCCGACCCCGCTCGTCGAGACGGTCGATCGCCCCCCGGACCCGCGCGGTCGCCTCCGCGGTCGGCCACACCCCGAACAGCTCGGGCTGCGGGAGCCCCTCGGCCGCACACAGGCTCCGGCGGCGGCCGACGGCGAGCGGCTCGCCGGTGACGCGGTCGCGCACGTCGAACACCCGGAACGCGTGGGAGTCGACCTCCTCGTAGTCGTGGGTCGTGTACGGCGTCTCCGCTCCGATCAGCTCCGCACACACCATCGCACGGGGGCGGTCCCGGAAGAGCGCGTCGAGGTCGAGCAGGTCGCGGGCCCGGTCGGTCGTGTACGGGCAGAGGTAGCCGCCCCGGGTGAGCGCCAGCGGCTCGCCACCCTCGGGCGAGACCACGCGGACGTTGAAGCCGTTCAGCTTCTCCTCGACGGCGACCCGGTCGGCGTCGAAGTGCTCGGCGACCGTCGGCTCGAGCACGAGCGCGCGCGGCACGCTCGGGTAGCCGCGGACGACGACGCCGTCGACGACGGCGGTCCCGCGTTCGAGGCCGTGGCGCGCGTCGGGCAGCGCCGCGCACTCGCGCCCGAGGCGCTCGTGACGGTCGAGGTGCTCGGCGAGGTCCGCGAGGTCGCTCGCGTCGGGGTCCAGCCGGTCGTTCAGCGTCTCGGCCGCGTCTCCCATACCGTGTGCTACGTGAACATGCATCGAAAAGCCGGCGACGGTTCCGACGCGACGGGCCACGTCGTCGACGAAGGGGACGACCGGGGCGCCGCCGGGATTTTTGCGGTTCGCACTCGAACCGCCGCCCATGTCGGAGGTACCGCCGCGCCAGCAGTTCGTCCTCGACACGTCGCTGTTCATCACCGAGGGGATCCGGCGCGAGGGGGAGTCCGTCGAGGGAGCGGTGCTGCGGCTCCTCGATCTGATCGCGACGGCGCGCCTGGAGCTGAACGTCTCCTGTTACGTGCCGCCGTCGATCCACGACGAGCTGGCGACGATGCTGCGCGACCGCGACGTGAGCGACGAGGTGTTCTCGAAGCTCGACACCTGGGTGATCCGCAAGAGCCCCGACCGCTACGGGGTCCAGATCCCCGCGGACATCGTCTACCAGTTCGTCGACGAGATGAGCGACCGGGTCGACCGGGGGCTGCGCGTCTCCGAGGAGGCCGTCCGCGAGGTCGAGGGGCTCGACCCCGAGACGCTCGCGGGAGGCGGAGACGACGGCGACCGGGGCGACGGGGGCGGCAGCGAGTACATGACCGAGGCCGACCGCGTCGTCTCCGACCTCCGGGACAAGTACCGGCGCGCGCTCCGCCGGGGCGTGCTCGACTCCCGCGAGGACTTCGACCTGCTCGTCCTCGCCCGGGAACTGGAGGCCGGCGTCGTCACCGAGGACCGAGGGATCATCTCGTGGGCCGACCAGTTCGGCCTCCGGTACGTCCGCGGCCGACAGTTCCCGACGCTCCTCCGGGAGTATCTGCGCGCGTCCGGCGTGGAGGGGTACGCCGGGGACGAGCCGTATCCCGAGGCCGGCGAAGACGAGGGCTGACCGCGAGCGACAGCGACCGTTCCGTCGGTGACGACCGGCGGCGACCGGCGCGTTCTCAGTCGTCGGTCGCCGGGGCCTCGACGGCCTCGCCTTCGCCCTCGGAGTCGTCGGATCCCTCGGTAGCGTCGGCGGCCAGCGCGGGCATCCGACGGTCGCTTCGCGGCCCCTCGACGTCCACGTCCGGGAGGTAGTCACGGAGGTACCGCCCCGTGTGTGACTCCTCGGTTCGGGCGACCTCCTCGGGAGTTCCCTCGGCGACGACTTCCCCGCCGCCGTCGCCGCCCTCGGGGCCGAGGTCGACGATGTGGTCGGCGTTCTTCACGAGGTCGAGCTCGTGCTCGATGATGACGACCGTGTTTCCCTTGTCGGTGAGGCGGTGGAGCACGTCGATGAGCTTCCGCTCGTCGGCCTTGTGCAGGCCCGTGGTCGGCTCGTCCAGCAGGTAGAGGGTGTCGCCGGCGTCCTTCTTGCCCAGTTCCTCCGCGAGCTTCACGCGCTGAGCCTCGCCGCCCGAGAGGGTGGTCGAGGGCTGGCCGAGCTGCATGTAGTCGAGACCCACGTCCTTCAGGAGGCCGAGACGGCGTTCGAGGCCGGAGTGGGACTCGAAGAAGTCGTACGCCTCCTCGACGCTCATGTCGAGGACATCGGCGATGGTCGCACCCTTGTACGTCACGTCGAGCGTCTCGTCGTTGTAGCGGGCGCCGCCACACTCCTCACAGGGGACGTGCACGTCCGACAGGAAGTTCATCTCGATCTTGACGGTTCCCTGCCCGCCACACTCCTCGCAGCGACCGCCCTTCACGTTGAACGAGAAGCGGCCCTTGTCGTAGCCGCGCTGGTTCGCGAGCTTCGTCTCCGCGAACAGTTCGCGGATGTAGTCGAACACGTCGGTGTACGTCGCGGGGTTCGACCGCGGCGTCCGGCCGATGGGCGACTGGTCGATGAGGCGCACGCCCTCGATGTTGTCCATCCCCGAGATCCGGTCGTGCTCGCCGGGGTCGACCTCCGTGTTGTCGTTCATCTCGCGGGCGAGCCCCTTGTACAGCACGTCGTGTATCAGGGTGGACTTCCCGGAGCCGGAGACGCCGGTGATGGCGGTGAACTGGCCGATCGGGATGTCCACGTCGACGTCTCTCAGGTTGTGCTGGCGCGCGCCCTCGATCGTGAGCGCGGCGTCGCTGTCGCGACGGGTCTCGGGAACCTCGACGATCTCGCGGCCGGCGAGGTAGTCGCCGGTTACCGATTCGTCGGTGTTCACGATGTCGTCGAAGTCGCCCTGCGCGACGATCTCGCCGCCCCGTTTGCCCGGCCCGGGACCGATGTCGATGACGTTGTCGGCGCGCCGCATCGTCGCCTCGTCGTGCTCGACGACCAGCAGCGTGTTCCCCAGGTCCCGCAGTCCCTCCAGCGTGTCGAGCAGGCGGTCGTTGTCGCGCTGGTGGAGGCCGATGCTCGGCTCGTCGAGGACGTACAGCACGCCCACGAGCCCGGAACCGACCTGCGTCGCGAGGCGGATTCGTTGGCTCTCGCCGCCGGAGAGCGTCGAGGCCTCGCGGTCGAGCGTGAGGTACTCCAGCCCGACCTCCTCCATGAAGCCGAGGCGGGCGCGGATCTCCTTGAGGATCTCCTCGGCGATGGTGCGCTCGCGCTCGCTCATCGTCTCCTCCATTCCCTCGAAGTGCTCCAGCGCGTCGCCGATCGACAGCCGATTCACCGCCGTGATCGACGTGCCGTCGACGTACACCGACCGGGACTGGGGCTTCAGGCGCGTCCCCTCGCACTCGGGGCAGGTCGTGACCGCCATGAACTCCTCGATGTGTTCGCGCGTCCGGTCGGAGTCCGTCTCGACGTGTCGCCGCTCCAGGTTGGGGATGACGCCCTCGAACCGCTGGGTCTTCCGGCGGACGCCGTTCTTCGTCTGCTGTTCGAAGTTCACGACCTCGTCGGTGCCGTAGAGGAACTGCCGCTGTTCGGACGCCGAGAGGTCCTCGAACGGCGTCTCGACGCTCACGCCGAAGTGGTCTGCGACGTTGTCCAAGCGGGTGCGGTAGTACGACCGGTTGTAGCTCCACGGCTCGAACACGTGTTTGATCGGTTGGCTCGGGTCGGTGACGACGAGGTCCTCGTCGACCTCCTTCGTCGAGCCGATCCCCTCGCACTCGGGGCAGGCGCCGTGCGGGGAGTTGAACGAGAACGAGCGCGTCTCGATCTCCGAGAAGTCGATGCCGCAGTGGGTACACGCGAGGTCCTCGGAGAACTCCACGACGAGGCGGTCGTCCCCGTCGCCCGCGAGGTCGCCCGTCGACCGCGACTCGTTGCCGCCGAGGTCGAAGTCGCCGTCCTCGGGCGGGTCCGGGAGGATCAGCTTCAGCGTGCCGTCGGCCTCGTCGAGCGCGGTCTCGACCGAGTCGGTGATCCGCGAGCGGTCCTCCTCGCGGACCTTCACGCGGTCGACGACCACGTCGATCGTGTGGTCGTAGTTCTCGTCCAACTCGGGACGCTCCAGCGAGAGGTCGAACTGCTCGCCGTCGACCTCGACGCGCGAGTAGCCGTCGGCGACGAGCTCGTCGAACAGGTCCTCGAAGGCACCCTTCTGGTCGCGGACGACCGGCGCGGCGATCATCGCGCGGATGCCCTCGGGCAGTTCGAACACGCGCTGAACCATCTGCTGGGCCGACTGCTCGCCGACCTCGCGGCCGCACTCGGGACAGTGCGGGTGGCCGACGCGGGCGTACAGCAGGCGCAGGTAGTCGTGCAGTTCGGTGACCGTCCCCACGGTCGAACGGGGGTTGTTGGCGGCGTTCTTCTGGTCGATGGAGATCGCCGGCGAGAGGCCCTCGACGCTTTCGACCTGCGGTTTGTCCATCTGCCCGAGGAAGTTCCGGGCGTACGCCGACAGCGACTCGATGTAGCGGCGCTGCCCCTCCGCGTAGACGGTGTCGAACGCGAGCGACGACTTCCCCGACCCCGAGAGGCCGGTGACGACGTTGAACTGCTCGCGGGGGATCTCCACGTCGAGGTCCTTGAGGTTGTTCTCCTCGGCGCCGCGGACCTCGATGAACTCCTTGGGCACTACAGGTCACCCCGCGATCGGGGGGCGAGTCGGTGACGCACGGCTCTGCCACTCATTACGAGCGACCTGGGGTCGGAACCACTTAACGGGCGCGTCATCCGGCCCCACGGCGCTCGCGAGGGTTCAAGTACCGAAACGGGACCAGTCGCCGTGTGACGTAACCACGGTCGTCGGGGACCAAGGCGGGTGTGTGGTCCACCCCCGACGAACACGGAGTGAACCGGCCGAGCCCGCGACGCGAGGACCGCCTGTCAGCCCCCTACACCACGCCGCGAGCGAGGCCGCCGACCGCGCCCCCCACGACGGCGACACCGACGGCGACGCCGAGCGGCTGCGTCATCGCGAGCGCAACGTCGAGTCCGCCTGCCAGCGACAGCGACGCCGCGGTCGCCACGAGCACGAGCAGGCCGAAACCGACGCCGGCGGCGACCCCCCGGGCCGTCGTCCGCTGGGGGAGCGCGACCAGCGCCGCGCCCGCGACGAGGCCGAGCCAGTGGACCGACGCGAGACCGACGCCAGCGAGCGCCGCCAGTCCCGTCGCGATCCAGCGTGTCGGGCGGTCGCCGGCGGCGGTCACTCGCCGTCACCTCCGGCGAACCGCACCGCGAGGTCGCCGCGCATCTCCCGGTCCATCGGCTTGTACTCGCCGTTCGCCCAGCGCCGCAACTGGCCGTCGTAGTCGTCGGCGTAGACGTTCCCGTCGTTGCCGCCGGGGAGGATACACCGGGAGGTCGTGCCGTCCATCGGGCACACCTGTCGCCAGCTGCTGCCGGCGCCTGACTCGACGCGGAAGTTGAACAGCGTCGCCGCCGAGCCGTCGGTCGGGTAGCGCGGGTAGTTGAGGAACGACTGGTCGAACGGGTGGTCGATCGCGGTCCGGTTGTAGTCGCCGTACGTCTCCCAGCCGCCGGCGTCGACCCGCTCGCGCGCCTTCTCGAACGCGTCGGCCGCCGCGCTCGCGCGATCGGGGGCGAACCACTCGTCGCCGAGCGTCGCGAGCACCCACTGGTTCGGGGCGTACGCCGACGCGTCGCGCCGGCCGTCGAGTCCCGAGAGCCCGTCGGCGACGAACCGCCCCTCGTAGGCGTCGAGGAAGCGGACGAACAGCAGCGGCTCCCGGGCGTCGCGCGTGGCCTCGCCGTCCCAATCGAGGACGGCATCGAGGTCCGAGTGCGCATCCCCCGAGAGTTCGGACCGGGCGTCCTCCAGTACCGGCCGGTAGTGCTCCAGTCGACCGTCCCGTACGTCGCGCTGGAGGTCGCGCAGGTCCGCGGGCGTCACGTCGCCGCGGTCGACGAGCGCGTCGAGGCGCTCCCACAGGCGGATCCCCCGGAACGGCTCGCTGTAGTCCTCCGCGAGATAGTACGGGTAGTCATCGTCGTCGACGACCCGCTGGTTCGCGGTCCCGACGTAGTCGGGGTCGTCGTCGTGAGGCATCTCGTCGAACGGGATGAACCCCTCCCACGACGACTCGCCGTACGGCGTGTACCCGGCCCACTCCCCCTCGCGAGCGGAGCCGTCGAACACCCCCGTTCCCGGGACCGTCTCGCCACCGGTCCGTCGGATCGGAACGCGCCCAGTGACGCGGTAGCGGACCGAGCCGTCTCGACCGGCGTAGACGAAACACTGCGTCGGCTCGCCGAACTCGCGCAACGCCTCGTCGACGTCCTCGGCGTCACGCGAGCGGTTGATCCCGAGGATGCCGTTCGTCGCGTTCGTCGCCGAGAGGCCCGTCCACGCGACGCCGAGTTCGCTCCGGAACTCGTCGCCGCCGGCGCCCGCGCTCAGCACCGCGCCGTGGACGGACTTCTTCACCTCGACGTTCCGGTCGGGCCCCCCGGCGACGTCGATCGTCCGGGACTCGACCTCGAACGACCGCCAGCGGTCGCCGTACCGGTACTCCGCCCCGTCAGCGCGGGTCTCGTACTCGTAGAAGTCGATCACGTCGCAGCCGGCGTTGGTGAACCCCCACGCGCCGCGGTCGTTCTCGCCGATGATCACGAACGGGACCCCGGGGAAGGTGACGCCGCGGACCTGATAGTCCGGGTGGCGGAGCACCTGCTCGTACCACACCGGCGGCGCCATCAACGAGAGGTGCGGGTCGTTCGCCATGATGGACTCGCCGCTGTCGGTGTGGTCGGCTCCCACCGCCCACGAGTTGGATCCCGCCCACGCGGGCGGCTCGACCCCCGCGATCCACCCGTCGAGCTCAGGATCCGTTGCGACCGACGCGCGACTGCTCGTGTCGTCGTCCGGGTCCGACACCGGGGCACGAAGCGCGTCGCCGTCCGGAACAGACCAGTCGTCGGTCGCCCGGGTGTGGCCGAGGATCGTCGCGTCGTGGTCCAACCGGTCGGGAATGACCGCCTCGGCGGCCTCGGGGCCCAACTCCGCCCGGAGCGTCTCCTTGCGGAGCGTCCGGAAGCTCCCGGTGAGCGTCCACGCGATCTGCTTTTCCGCCAGCATCACGTCAGCAGGCGTCCACGGCGCCGGCTCGTAGTCGAGCAGTTCGAACTCGACGGGCGTCGGGAGGTCCTCGCGGGCGCGATTCACCCCCTCGCAGTACGCCTCGACGAGCGGACCCGCCTCCGTGTCGCGAACGAGGCCCCACGTCGCGTCGGCGGCGGTCGCGAAATCCATCCGAACGTGGAAGCGGTCGGAGTCGAGCGTCGCCTCCCCGACAACCGCCGAGAGCTGGCCGCGCATCTGTCGGCGTTGGAGGTCCATCTGGAACAGCCGGTCCGCGCCGTGCGCGTAGCCGGCGGCGAAACAAAGCGCAGTCTCGTCGTCCGCCTCGATCCGAGGGACGGCCTCGTCGTCGTATCTGAGGGTCGCGTCGCCGTGGTTGCTCGGGACACGCGGGGGCGGATCGTCGCCGGCGGCATCCCACACCCCGCCCGAAAGCGGCGCGAACGCCGAGAGATAGCCGCGAACCGGGCCGAGAAAGCCACCACCCACTGCGCCCCCGGCGACGGCCGCGAGCAGCGCCCGTCTCGTCGGGTGAACTGAACGGTCGGTCACGATCGACGAGACGCGCGATCGCTCATAAGTCCACAGGCAGATCGACGGCGGAAAGATTCATAACCATGGGTGTAGTTGTCACGGGTGTCAATGCCAGACACGAAGCGCGGACGCGAACGGCAGGGGCGCAAGAAGACCGAGCAGTTGGAGCAACACCTCGCCGAGCGAGAGATCGAGACGCTCGACGATGAGGACGCGCTTCCGGAGTATCCGCCCGAGGACACCGACTCCGATCTGCTGTCCGCGCCGCCGCAGGAAGCGGAGTGACCGCCGGCCTGCACGAAGAGCCGTCTTTTTGCCGCACGGTCGCCAACTGCGGCCGATGACCGAACGTGCGATGTACGCCACCGTCTACCTCGGCGCACAGCTCTCGCCGTCGGAGTTGGATCTGGATCTCGACTGGGCCGACGACGCTGGCGACCGGACCGACGACCACGAGTTCGAGGTGTCGACCGACGATCCCCGCGAGGCGTACCTCGAGATCCAAGCGTTCGACGTCGCGGAGTACGGCCACGAGGTACTCGTGAACGAGAAACCTCTGTCGGGATTCGACATCCCACCGAACGAGGGGTGGCAGTTGTGGACCGACACCGTGACCGGTGTTACCCTTCGCGAGGGGACGAACACGCTCGCGATCGCGCGCGACACGGACACGGACGACGCCTTCGCCGTCGGAACTGTCCGCGTACACTGGAAGGAACCCGTCGACGGGTTCCGTTCGAAGGATCCGGTCGACGAGTAGCGGCCGCGGATCGAACGTATATAAACTGGCGTTCGTGTCGTCTTCGATCAGTCGGAACGGCTGTGGATATTGTCACCAGTTAACACCCGTTATAGCGCCGCAGTACTGTGATTCCATCGAAAAGAGCGGTCGTGGCACCGACGAACCGCAACCACACGAGACACAAGGTTTTATATAGAATCACAACCACAGTTACTCCTGTACATGAGCCAGCGACGTATGCAGGGTCAGCCCATGATCATTATGGGTGAGGACTCTCAGCGAGTGAAGGACAAGGACGCGCAGGAATACAACATCTCCGCGGCGCGCGCCGTAGCCGAGGCCGTTCGGTCGACGCTCGGCCCCAAAGGGATGGACAAGATGCTCGTCGACTCGATGGGCGACGTGACCATCACGAACGACGGCGTCACCATCCTCCAGACGATGGACATCGACAACCCGACGGCCGAGATGATCGTCGAGGTCGCCGAGACCCAGGAGGACGAGGCCGGCGACGGGACGACGACGGCAGTCGCCATCGCGGGTGAACTCCTCAAGAACGCCGAGAACCTCCTCGAACAGGAGATTCACCCGACGGCGATCATCAAGGGCTTCCACCTCGCCAGCGAGCAGGCCCGCGCCGAGGTCGACGAGGTCGCCACCGACGTCGACCCCGACGACGAGGAGCTGATCAGGAAGGTCGCCGAGACCTCCATGACCGGCAAGGGCGCGGAACTGGAGAAGGAGGTCCTCGCGGACCTCATCTACCGCGCGGTCAAGCAGGTCACCGTCGAGGCGGACGACGGTTCCTACGTCGTCGACCTCGAGAACGTCGCGATGGAGACCCAGACCGGCCGATCGGCCGGCGAGTCCGAGCTCCTGCAGGGCGCCGTCGTCGACAAGGACCCGCTCCACGACGACATGCCCTCGGCGGTCGAGGACGCGAACGTCCTCCTGCTCAACGACCCGATCGAGGTCGAGGAGGCCGACGTGGACACGCAGGTGTCCATCGACTCTCCCGACCAGCTCCAGCAGTTCCTCGATCAGGAGGAGAACCAGCTCAAAGAGAAGGTCCAGCAGATCAAGGAGACGGGCGCGAACGTCGTCTTCTGCCAGAAGGGCGTCGACGACATGGCCCAGCACTACCTCGCGAAGGAGGGCATCCTCGCGGCCCGCCGCGTCAAGAAGTCCGACCTGGGCTTCCTCAAGAACATCCTCGGCGGCAACATCGTCTCCGATCTCGACTCCGCGACCGAGGCCGACCTCGGTCACGGCTCGGTGTCGCGTGACGACGCCGACGAGCTGTTCTACGTCGAGGGCGGCGACGACGCCCACGGCGTCACGCTGCTGCTGCGCGGCTCCACCGAGCACGTCGTCGACGAGCTGGAGCGCGGCGTCCAGGACGCGCTCGACGTCGTCTCCACGGCCGTCTCCGACGGCCGCATCGTCGCCGGCGGCGGCGCGATCGAGGTCGAACTCGCCTCGCGCCTCCGCGACTACGCCGACTCCGTCGAGGGCCGCGAGCAACTCGCCGTCGAGGCGTTCGCCGACGCGCTGGAACTGGTCCCGCGCGTCCTCGCCGAGAACGCCGGGCTCGACTCCATCGACACGCTGGTCGACCTGCGCTCGGCCCACGAGGCGGGCGACCAGACGGCCGGCCTGAACGTGTTCTCCGGCGACATCGAGGACACCTTCGACGCCGGCGTCGTCGAGACGGCCCACGCCAAGGAGCAGGCGCTCTCCAGCGCCACCGAGGCCGCGAACCTCGTCCTCAAGATCGACGACATCATCGCCGCGGGCGACCTGTCCACCGGCGGCAACGACGACGAGGAGGGCGGCGCCCCCGGCGGCGGCATGGGCGGCATGGGCGGCATGGGCGGCATGGGCGGCGCGATGTGAAACTGGGTACAGCCTAACCACTCACACGCGCGTCCGACCGCCGTCTCGCCTTCGACCGAACCTTCGACTTCTTTCAACACCGCGTTCAGCTCGCGAGCGACAGCGCTGCTCGGAGACGGCGCCGCTCAGCAGATCGCGTAGTACGGGTACAGCTCCCCGTCCGCCGTGATCTCGACGTAGGCGTTCCCGTAGCACTTCGAGGTCTCGATCGTGACGGACTCTGTCGCGTTCACCGCGGTCGCCGTGATCGTGAACCGCTCGATCCCGTCGGGGTCCGCCTCGGCCGTGTCGTAGACGACCCGTTCCTCGCCGGCGTCGAGGTCGTACGTCTCGTGGTGAACCGTCTCGTTCGTCGCCTCACGGACGACAGTCACGCGGACCGTGACGCTCCGATTCCAGTCGTTCGTCAGGGTGACGGAGTGAGAGGCGTCCGGCTGTTCGGACGCGTACTCCGTCCCGGGTGGCGTGTATGTCGGCGTCGCGCTCGGCGGCGTCGGCGAGGACGTGGGGGTCGGCGACGAGGTGGGCGTCGGCGTGCCGTCGGCGGTCGGTTCCGTTCCCGGCGCCGGGCTCCCGAGGCAGCCGGCCGCGACGATCACGAGGACGGCGAGGACCGCCAGCGGCGTCGATCTGGAGGACATGACACTCAGCCGTACAACGCAGCCCGGAAAGTGCCTTCTGGAGATACAAACGGTCGTCTGACCGTCTCGGAGTCCGTGAAAACGAGGTCAGGTCGCGTGAGGGCCGAGCGGGTCAGCGAGCAGGTTCCGCACGTTACGCGTCCGCGCCGTCGTCGCCGCCGGCGTCATCGCCGCCGGCGATCCCGGAGACGGCGTCGCCGAGGTTCTCGACGTTCCCGTCGATGAACGAGCGGATCTGGTCGTGGATGTCGCTCACGAAGTCCGGAACCGGATCAGGCAGCTCGGACGGCGGGCCGGCCTGTCCGGTCGCATCGTCGTTCGCGCCGGCGTCCGCGGGGGCGTTCCCCGGGGCCGCGGCGGCGACACCGGTCACTGCGAGCAGGGCCGCGAGCGCGATCGCGGCGAGTTTCGTTCGGGTCATGTTGCACTCGTCCGTGTGGCTTCCGGGGTAAAGAGGGGTGAAGACCCGAAAGCCGATTTCGGGCGTTTCGGCGCTCGATAAGCCCGATTAAGCCGACTTAATCCGAGCCGATGGCTCATCGGCGCGGTTCGGCGCCGGACCGACCGCTCCCGCACTCGACCCGACTCGCGCGCGGTGTCCCGCCGACCGCGGCGCCGTACCGGTGGCTTCTAATCGGCCCGCGCAATTCTTGCGAGCATGAAGACGCTGCTGCTCAACAGCGACGACGTGCACGAGAACGCCGCGATGGACGAACTCGTGCCGGCCATCGAGGAGGCGTTCGCCGCCTATCAGCGCGGCGACGCCCAGATGCCGCCCAAGAGCTACATCGACCTCCCGACGTACAACGGCGACTTCCGGTCGATGCCGGCGTACCTCGACGCCGGCGACTGGGACGCCGCGGGCGTCAAGTGGGTCAACGTCCACACCGACAACGAGGAGCAGTACGACCTCCCGACGGTGATGGGGACGATGATCTACTCGGACCCGAAGAACGCGTTCCCGCTCGCGATCCTCGACGGCACGGAGCTGACGATGAAGCGCACGGGTGCCGCCGCCGCCGTCGCCACCGACCACCTCGCGGTCCCCGACGCCTCCTCGCTGGGAATCGTCGGCGCGGGCGTCCAGTCGTACACCCAACTCGAGGCGATCTCGTCCGTTCGCGACATCGAGGAGGTCGTCGTCTCGGACCTCAGCGAGGAGCGCGTCGCCCGCTTCATCGACGCGTTCGAGGACCGCTTCTCGGTGCGCGCCGGCTCCGTCGCGGAGGCGGCCGCCTGCGACGTGCTCTCGACGGTCACGCCCGTCGAGGAGCCGATCGTCCCCCGTGAGGCGGTGGGCGACCACACCCACGTCAACGCGATGGGCGCCGACGCCGAGGGGAAACACGAACTCGCGGACGAGGTGCTGCTCGACGCGAAGCTCGTCATCGACGACTACGAACAGACGACCCACTCCGGGGAGATCAACGTCCCCTACGCGGCGGGCGTCCTCGGCGACGACGACATCTACGGCCAGATCGGCGAGATCGTCGTCGGCGAGAAGGAGGGCCGAACGGCCGACGACGGGATCACCGTGTTCGACTCCACGGGCCTCGCCATTCAGGACGTCGCGGCCGCCCACGTCGTGTACGAGCACGCGAACGAGCGCGACAACGGCTACGAGTTCGATCTGTTGGGCCTCGCGGAGTAGATCCGTCGACTGCTCGCGGGAGCGTACTGCTTCCGCGGCGGCGTACTACTCGGCGTCTGCGTCGCCGGTGATCGCCTCGATCACCTTGGTCACGCCCCAGACGACGGCGACGAACGGCAGCAGCGGGAACAGTATCACGAGCAGTCCGAGGAAGATCGTCCACCCGACCGCGTTCATCTCGTCGTCCGAGTGCGAGTCGTAGCCGGGCGTAACCGTCCGGTACACCGTCTTCACCACTCCGGCGTCGTCGTCCGGAGTGTCGATCTCCGTGCTCATGACACGATCTACGTCGGCTGACAGGATACGCGTTGTGGCGCCGGCCCGCCGACCGCGCGACCGGATGGGGACTCCAGCTGTGTTCGATGGAAAGGTATAGGGGTCGAAGCGGCCGAACCAGCACGTAAGAAATGTCCGAGGAGGGTTACGACCACACGGCGGTCGAACGACGCTGGCAGGAAGCGTGGGCGGAGGCCGACGCCTACCGGACGCCGGACGACGCCGAGGATCCGACGTACGTGCTGGGGATGTTCCCGTACCCGTCGGGGAAGCTCCACATGGGGCACGTCCGCAACTACACCATCACGGACGCGTACGCCCGCTTCCGTCGGATGCAGGGCGACGACGTGCTCCACCCGATGGGGTGGGACTCGTTCGGGCTTCCCGCCGAGAACGCCGCCAAGGAGCGCGACTCGAACCCGCGCGACTGGACGATGGACTGCATCGACACCATGCGCGGACAGATGGAGTCGATGGGGTTCGGCTACGACTGGGACCGCGAGATCACCACCTGCGAGCCGGAGTACTACCGCTGGAACCAGTGGCTGTTCGAGCAGTTCCACGAGGAGGGGCTGGTCGAGCGCCGCGCGGCCGAGGTGAACTGGTGTCCCTCCTGTGAGACCGTCCTGGCCGACGAGCAGGTCGAGGGCGAGGACGAACACTGCTGGCGCTGTGACACGCTGGTCGAACAGCGCGAACTGGACCAGTGGACGCTGGGGATCACCGAGTACGCCGACGAGCTGCTGGAAGCGATCGACGCGCTGGACGGCTGGCCCGACAGCGTCCGCGAGATGCAGCGCAACTGGATCGGCAAGCAGGAGGGCTCCAGAGTGGAGTTCGACGTGGAGGACCACGGGCCGGTCGAGGCGTTCACCACGCGGCTGGACACCGTCTACGGCGCGACGTTCTTCGCGCTGGCGCCGGACCACCCCATCTCGGAGGAGTTGGTCGCCGAGGACGACGATGTCCGCCACTTCGTCGAGGAGGTCGCCGACCCCGACGGCGACGAGCCGAACGGCGTCGAGACGGGGCTGACCGCCACCAACCCCGCGACCGGCGAGGAGGTCCCCGTGTTCGTCGCCGACTTCGTGCTCTCGGACGTCGGGACGGGCGCGCTGATGGGCGTCCCCGGCCACGACGAGCGCGACCACGCCTTCGCCGAGCGCATGGGCGTCGACATCGTCCCGGTCGTCGCGCCCGAGGGCGACGATGCCGACGAGGCGCCCGAGCCTCCCGACGTGAGCGAGGGCGCCTCCACCGAGGACGGCGTGCTGGTCAACAGCGGCGAGTACGACGGCCTGTCGAGCGCGGAGGCGCGCGAGGCGCTGACGGAGGACATCGACTCCGCGGAGTTCCACACGCAGTACCGCCTGCGCGACTGGCTGATCTCCCGCCAGCGCTACTGGGGCACCCCGATCCCGGTGATCCACTGCGACGACTGCGGTCCCGTCATGGTTCCCGAGGCGGACCTGCCGGTCGAGCTGCCGGAGTTCGTCAACACGACCGGGAACCCGCTGGACGCCGCCACCGAGTGGAAACACACCGCGTGTCCCGACTGCGGCGCCGACGCGGTCCGCGAGACGGACACGATGGACACGTTCGTCGACTCCTCGTGGTACTTCCTGCGCTACGTCTCGCCCGATCTGGACGACGCGCCGTTCGACGTGGAACGTGCGAACGACTGGATGCCGGTCGACCAGTACGTCGGCGGGTTGGAGCACGCGGTGATGCACCTGCTGTACGCGCGGTTCGCCACGAAGGCCATCGCGGACATGGACATGCTGGAGCACCGCGAGCCGTTCACGAACCTGCTGGGACAGGGCATGGTGCAGTTGGAGGGCGAGAAGATGTCCAAGTCGAAGGGGAACACCGTCTCCCCCCAGCGCATCGTCGACGAGTACGGTGCCGACACCGCGCGCCTGTTCATGATGCAGGCGGCCCGGCCGGACACCGCGTTCGACTGGTCCGAGGAGGGCGTCAAGTCGACCCACCGGTTCCTGGGTCGACTGGCCGAGACCGTGCGCTCGTTCGCCGGGAGCGAGGCCGACGGCGATGCTGACGCGGACGACGGCGCCGACCCCGCCCCCGCCGCCCGATACGTACGCTCGGAGATCGACGCCGCCGTCGCCGTCGCCACGGAGAACTTCGACGACCTGGGCTTCGATCTGGCGACGCGCGAGGCGCAGCAACTGGTCGGGACCCTGCGGAGCTACCGCGCGTACGTCGACGAGGTGCACGCGCCCACGTTCGAGCGCGGGCTGGAGGCGGCGATCAAACTGCTGGCCCCCGTCGCGCCGCACCTGACCGAGGAGCTGTACGCGGAGCTGACCGGCGAGGAGGTGGGCATGCTGATCGACGCCGACTGGCCGAGCGCCGAGGTCGACATCGACGAGGCCGAGAAGCGCCGCCAGCTTGTCGAGAACACCCGCGAGGACGTGCGCAACATCGTCGACGTGGCGGGGATCGAGGACCCCGAGCGCGTGGACGTGGTCGTCGCGCCCGAGTGGAAACACGAGGCACTGGAGATCGCCGTCGACAGCGACGCGCCGAACCTCGTCGGCGAACTGATGCAGAACCCCGAGATCCAGCGGCACGGCTCGGCCGCCTCCGACTACGCGAAGGACCTGCAGGCCGAGCGCGAGGCGCTGCGCCTCACGCTGGCGCCCGGGCGCGAGCGCGAGGCGCTGGAGGCGGCGGCGTGGCTCATCGAGCGCGAGTTCGAGGCGCCGGTTCGGGTGCTGTCGGCCGAGGAGGCCGACGACGCGGTCGCGAACAAGGCCGAGCCGGGGCGTCCGGCGATCGACATCGCGGAGTAGCGGACCGGCGCGACTTCTCCTCACACGCTCACTCGCGTTCGTTCCAGTCGAGATCCACGTCGCGCCGCGCGTCGGGGCCGGCCGCGAACGGACCGAACCCGTACACGACGACGAGCACCGCGAGCGCCGGCAGGAGATTGCCGACGAGCGGAAGCAGGACGAACGGGAGGTCCACGAACACCGTCCGCGGGGCGAACGCCGCGAGCAGCGCCACCCACGCGCCCGGCAGGACGATCAGGCCGCCGGCGACCTCTATCCGGCGGGCGCGGTCCGTCGGGGTCGCCGGCGCGCCGCCATGCCACGCACCCGCGAGGACCGCGAGCGCGACGACACCCGCGAGGAGGCCGCCGTCGAGCGGCCCCGCGATCCCGCCGGACCAGCCCGGAGCGTCGAGGAACGCGAGGACGCCCGACAGCGACACGCAGAGGTGGACCGCGACGAGTCCCCACGCGGCGGCGGCGACCGCGCGGTCGCGGGGCGTTCCGGGGGTCGAGGCCGTCGGCTGCGTGGGCTCGGACACGACACCCGGAACGCGGCCGGGGCCCAAGTCGGCGTCGACTCCGACGAGTCCGAGGGCCGTCGAGCGGGGATGCTCGCCGGACGTCGCCGTCGCCGGGTTCAAGCTCGGCCCGCGTGACGGCCGTCCATGGGCGAGACCGCGACCCTGGTCCAACGTCGCCTGCGCGAGCACCTCGCCGGATGCCTCCCCCGGTACGAGTGGCGCGAGGAATACGCCGTCGGCGACACCCCGGTCGACGTGGCGGGCGTGGGTGACGCGCTCGTCCTCGTCGAACTGGAGTGGCGCCGTGCCGATCCCGCGAACAACACGGCGAAACTGTTTCGCGAACTCGTGGAGACGGATCCGGGATCGGCGAACGACACCGTCCACATCCTCCAACTGTTCAGCCGCTACTACGACTTGGCGTCGGGCGGCGTGAGCACGAAGCGGCGCAACGCCGCGTTCGTCGGGGAGCGTGTCGCCGTGACGGTAGAGGCGGCGACGTACACGGCGGTCACGCTCGATATCGACCCGCCGAAACGCGGCGGCGATCTCCCCGAGGAGTGGTCGGAGTCAGTCGAGGACGCAGTCGACCGGATCGATCGGGTAGTGACGAAGGAGCGCTAACGTGGACGAAACCGGGGAGCCATCAGAGGGGGACGAAAGAGAGCCATCAGAGGGGGAGGACACGCAGGGAGAGTTGCGAGGGAGAACAGCAGAGAGAGTCACGACCGCCGCCGGATCAGTTCACGTCGATGTGGCGGCCCTCGTCGCCCTCCTCGTCCGCGTGGACTTTGGGGAGCGTGACGGTGAGCACGCCGTTCGCGTAGGTCGCGCTCGCGTCGTCCTCGCGGACCTCGGCGGGGAGGGTGATCGAGCGGCGCAGCGACTCGGCGCGGCGCTCGCGGCGCAGGTACGCGCCCGAGTCGTCGCCCTCGTCGTGGCTGACCTCGTGCTCGGCGCGGATCGAGAGGACGCCGTCGCGGACGGTCAGGTCGATGTCCTCCGTCTCGAAGCCCGGGAGATCGGCCATCACCGCGATCTCGTCGTCGTATTCGGCCACGTCGACGTCGATGCCCGAACGTCGCATCCCGTCGATGTCGCCCCAGTCCAGCCGTCCGACGTTGCGGGACATGCGGTCGAACATCCGGTTCATCTCGTCGAAGGGAGTCATGTTACTCATTGAGTGTCACCGGTACAGGGAACGTCTCGTCAACTATTAAACACCGCTGGACGCGTGATAGCCCGCTTCACGGCTCGGAATTCCCGTCTCGCCGACGCCCCGCGGACGCGGGTACCGACGGGTAACCGTTTTCACCGCCCGCCCCGCAGGTCGGATATGAACGTCACCGTCATCGACTACGGCGTGGGCAACCTCCGGAGCCTCCGCCGCGGACTCGAACGGGCCGGCGCGGACGTGCGCGTCTCCGACGACCCCGACGCGATCCGCGACGCGGAGGCGCTCGTGCTTCCGGGCGTCGGCGCGTTTCAGGAGTGCGTGAACAATTCCGAGCCGTTCCACGACGTGCTGGTCGAGAAGGCAGCGGACACGCCGATCCTCGGCGTCTGCGTCGGGCTCCAGCTCATGTACGAGGAGAGCACCGAGGGCGCGCCCGAGGGCGAGACGGTCGAGGGGCTCGGTCTCATCCCGGGCCGCGTCGAGCGGCTCCCCGACTCCGTGAAGGTCCCGCACATGGGCTGGAACGAACTCGTGCCCGAGCGCGATCACCCGATCATGGACGGGATCGAGGCCGGCGACTACGCGTACTTCGTCCACTCGTACTGCGCGGACGTGACCGATCGCACCATCGCCTCCTGCGAGTACGGCCGTCGATTCGCGGCCGTCGCAGCCAACGAGGCTGGAAACGTGATCGGCACGCAGTTCCACCCCGAAAAGAGCGGGGAGACCGGACTGAAGGTCCTGAGCAACTTCGTCGAGTACGCCGAGGCGTACCACGCCGGCGAGGTCGCCGCCGCCGAGTGACGGGGCGCGCGGGCGGTCGCCGGTCCGGCGATGGCCCGACCGCGACTGACTGACGCGCCGGCGACCGCAGCGCACCCGCTTCTTCTCGCGAACGTTGAAGTCGGAGGCCGCGACCAGAGCCCCCGTGCGGTGAGTTCGGTCCCCGACGGGAAGCGGGTGCGCGACGCCGGCGTCGGGGTGCTGTCGCGAGGCGTCGCCTGTTCGCCACCCGATCCGGCAGCTACTGATTCGGATCGCGGATCGGCTCAGTACACCACGTGCTCGGTGTCGTACGAGCCGAGGACGCGGACCCATCCGTTGCCGACGAGGTCCTCCACATCGGCGAGCGCCGCCTGAGCCCGCTCCTCGTACAGGCCGGCCTCGAAGTCGATGTGGAACAGGTAGTCGCCGAGCCGCTCGCCGCTCGGGCGCGACTCGATGCGCGAGAGGTTCACGTCGCGGTCGGCGAACGCCTCGAGGAGCTCCAGCAGCAGCCCGGGATAGTTCGCGCTGGGGTAGACAACGACCGAGGTCTTGCCGCCGGCCTCGGTCCGCTCGTCGTCGCGGGCGACGACGAGAAACCGCGTCGCGTTCGACGACTGGTCCTGAATGTCCTCCGCGAGGACACGGAGATCGACGCCGTCGTCGGCCGCGGCGTTCGCGGGGTGGCCGATGCCGGCGACCGTCGGGTCCTCCCGGGCGCGCTCGACGCCGCGGGCCGTGGAGGCGACGGCCTCTCGCCGGGCGTCGGGGTACTCGCGCTCCAAGTAGTCGCGACACTGCGCGAGCGCCTGCGAGTGCGAGGCGACCACGTCGAAGGTCTCCGCTTGCGCCAACAGCGCGTGGCGGATCGGCGTGACGATCTCGCGGACGACCGCCACGTCAGCCTCGGTGAGCGCGTCGAGGCTCTCGGTGACGCTGCCCTCGATGCTGTTCTCGACGGGGACGACCCCGCGGTCGTACTCGCCGTCGGCCACCGCCTCGACGATCGCGGTGACCGACTCGCGGAAGGCGACGTCGGCGGCGACGGCCCGTGCGGCGCGGTGGGAGTACGTGCCGGCGGGACCGAGTGTGACTGCCTGCATACCCCGCCGTGCGCCGGCGACCCCGATAAGGACACCGGGTCCGTCAGAACTTCCACACGATGACCGGCGAGTCCGACCGGTGTCCGAGGCTCAAAAGCGGTCGCGCAGCTCCGCCCGGAGGTCCGCCACGTCGAGGTCCTTCCGCGCGAACAGCACGAGCAGGTGGTAGACGAGGTCGGCCGCCTCCGCGGTCAGTTCCTCGGTGTCGTCGTCCTTCGCCGCGAGGATCGTCTCGGTCGCCTCCTCGCCGATCTTCTCGAGCACCGCGTTCTCGCCCTTCTCGTGGGTGAACAGGGACGCGGTGTAGGAGCCCTCGGGGAGGCGCTCCTTTCGGTCCTCGATCGTCGCGAACAGCGCGTCGAGCACCTCCTCGTCGGCGACCGCGGCCGACTCGGGAGCGGGGTCGCCGTCGGGGACATCGGGGTCCGCGTCGGCCGCGGCGTCGTCGCTCACGCGTCGACCTCCGCGTCAGCATCGGCGTCCGTCGGGATCGCCGCGTGGTCCTGCCCGAAGAACGCCAGATCGTGGATCCGGGAGTCGGGCGTCAACTCGGGGTGGAACGAGGTGGCGATCACCGGGCCCTGCTGGACGGCGACCGGGTCGCCGTCCCACTTGGCGAGCACCTCGACCCCGTCGTCGACCTCGTCGATCACGGGCGCGCGGATGAACACCGCGGGGAACGGCCCGTCGAGTCCGGCCACATCCAGCGGCGCCTCGAAGGAGTCCGCCTGTCGGCCGAACGCGTTGCGGTCGACGCTCACGTCGAGGACGTCCAGGGTCGCCACCCTGTCGTCCTTGGCGTCGCGCGAGGCGACGATGAGCCCCGCGCACGTCGCGAGCAGCGGCTTGTCGGCGGTGACGTGCGCGCGTATCTCCTCGTCGATTCCACCCTCGCGCAGCAGCCGGGAGATCGTCGTCGACTCCCCGCCGGGCATGAGCAACACGTCACACTCCGGGACGACGCCGGCGTCGCGGATCTCGACGACCTCCACGTCGACGCCGTGGCTCGTGGCCGCGCGGCGAACCGCGTCGGCGTGCTCCGAAACGTCGCCTTGGACGGCGATAACGCCCGCTTTCATGGAGGAGAATCGACGGGCTGCGAGTGAAAAGCTGTCGTTCGGACGGAGTCAGAACGCGAACCCGAGGATCAACACGAGGATGCCGAAGAGGAGCCCGAAGGCGACGACGGTCTTCGGGTCGATCCGGATCGCGTTGCGGTCCTCCGCGTCGAAGTAGCGGACGAGCCCCGCGCTGGACATCAGGCCGCCGCTGTTTTGGCCGCTGCTCATACACCGGTGAACGTCGGTCCCCTGCGTAAGCCTTTCGACCGGCGATCAACTGCGGCCGGCAACCGGGGCGGCCGGCCCGCACGAACGGCCAGTGAGTAATCCTTATGCGCGCCCCGTCGCAACGGGCGGTCGGTATGAGCGTCCGACTCAAGGACTTCTACGCGGACTGGTGTGGCCCCTGTAAGACCCAGGACCCGATCCTCGACGAACTCGAGGAGGACTACCCCGACGTGAGCTTCGAGAAGGTCGACGTCGAGGAGGAGCAGGAGATCGCGAACCAGTATCAGGTACGCTCGCTCCCGACACTCATCGTCGAGAACGACGACGGCGTCGTCGACCGCTTCGTCGGCGTCACCCAGCGCGAGGACCTCGAGGAGGCCCTCGCGCAGGCCGGCGCGTAACGCCGGGTAGCCGCCGACCCCGTCGCAGCCGAGCGATTCTCCGTCGGGCGTCCGAACCGACCAGCGTCGCGCCGGTTCCGATCCGACTCGCAACCGTTAACACGGGCGCGGCCGCTTCACACACGTATGGCATCTTTCGAGGCGGCCGAGCGCCGTACGCTCGATAAACTCATCTGCATGCGATGCAACGCTCGGAACCCGAAGCGCGCGGACAACTGTCGCAAGTGCGGCTACGGGAACCTCCGCCCCAAGGCGAAGGAACCCCGAACCGCATAACGTCGACGACCGGGCGTCCCGCCCGGGAACACCGCGTTTCGTTTCGACCCATAGTACCACCAGCCGCCGTGCCGCCGACCTCCCGGTGGACGGCGCCAAACGCGCCCTACTCCTCCGGGTACTTCGGCTCGCGACGTTCGGCGCGCGCGAGCGCCCGCTCGATCACGTCGCGGACGGAGTCGCCATCGGCATCGGCGTGGAACGTGTCGCCGTGGCCGGCGTATAGCGACTCGACGGAGTCCGGAAGCCGGTCGAGCAGCTCTCGAAGGCTCTCGACGAGTCGCTCCCGTGACTGACCGGCCATGTCGGTTCGGCCGAACGACCCGTCGTCGAAGGCGCCGTCGTTGTACACGACCACGTCCCCGGAGAACAGCGCGGTCTCCGCGACCAGCGAGACGTGGTCCCCGGCGTGGCCGGGCGTGTACACGACGTCCGCCGTCTCGTCGCCGATCTCGATCTCGTCGCCGTCGCCGAGCGCGCGGTCGCGTCGCGGGTGGTCGCCGTAGGCGTACAGTTCGGCGTCGAACGCGTCGAGCACCGCGTCCAACTCGCCCACGTGGTCGTGGTGCTGATGCGTGAGAACCACCCGGTCGAGGTCATCGGTGTGCTCGGACAGCACGTCGACGACGCCCGGCATCGTCCCCGCGTCGACGAGTGTCGGTACCGCGCCGTCGACGAAGTAGGCGTTGCAGGTGAACTCCTCGGCCTCGCTCGTGACGTTGACCGCGTCCATATCCGGGCACTGGGGTGCCGCGGGTAAAAGCCGACCTGCCGCGGCAGCGACCCGGTTGCCCGCTCGTCGCGTCGGCCGGACGGCCCCCCAGATATTTCTGTCGGTACTGACTAGAGACGATCGTATGGGCTTCGGGAGCTACGACGAAGCCGAACAGGAGAACCAAACGCTCGATTCGGATCTCGACGAGGGCACCGTCGACGGCGGCGACGACGCCGACCACGACGGCGACATCGAGTTCGAGTTCGGAGCCTCGAACGACGAACTCCTCGACAAACTCGAGGAGATCAAGGACTGACGATCCCCCACCCGCCGGACGGAACCCAACTGTCCCACCACACCGCACCGTGAAGTCCGGCACTCGCGCGCTCGGCATCGCCATCTCGGCCGACGGCCGATCCGACGCCGACCCGCCGGTGCGCGCGACGGTCGCGGCGGCGGTGGTCCGGGCCGACCGCGTGGTGGACGGACTCTCGTTTTCGACGTGCACCGTCGGCGGGAGCGACGCGACCGCCGCCGTGGTCGACTGCATCGACCGGCTCGGGCGTCCGGACGCGCGCCACGTCCTGCTCGCCGGCGTCGCTCCGGCGTGGTTCAACCTGATCGACTGCCGCCGCGTGCACGAGGCAGCCGAGCGCCCGGTCATCGCGGTCTCGTTCGAGGCGAGCTCCGGCCTCGAACCGCACCTGCGCGATCACTTCACCGGCGAGGCGCTCGACCGACGCCTAGCCGTTTACCAGTCGCTTCCCGAGCGGGAGCCGGTCAGCCTCGCCGGCGAGACGACCCGCGGCGGCGGAGCGATCGGCGAACCGGGGGACGAGCCCGACTTGTGGGTCCGCCCGGTCGGCATCGACGCCGCGACGGCCCGCGAGATCGTCGCCGCCCACACGCCCGGGGGAGAGGGACGCCCCGAGCCCCTCCGGGTGGCGAGGCTCGCGGCGCGCGCCGGTTTGTCGTATGCCGGGCGTCGGGGCGAGGGCGCGTCGAGCGGTACATCGAGTTCGGCATCGGACGACGCCGGAGACGGGTAGGTTTACCTCCGCGGCGGGTCGCGATCGCGTATGAGCGAGCAGTCGCTGGACGCGGATCTGTGCGTGTCCGACTGCGAGCGCTGTCCGGCGCTCGCGGAGTCGCGATCGCGGATCGTCAACGGCACCGGGCCGACCGACGCCGACCTCGTGTTCGTCGGCGAGGCGCCGGGCGCCAACGAGGACGAGCGGGGCGAGCCGTTCGTCGGCCGCTCGGGGACGGTGCTGGACGACGCGCTGCGGGACGCCGGCCTCGCCCGCGCCGACGTGCGAATCACCAACTGCGTGCGCTGCCGGCCGCCGGACAATCGCGACCCCCACGGTGACGAACTGGACAACTGCCGCGGGTACCTCGCCGAGGAACTCGCGCGCGTCGATCCCGAACTCGTCGTCACGCTCGGGAAGGTCCCCTCACAACACCTCCTCGATCGGTCGGTCGCGGTAACGAACGAGGCCGGCGAGGTGTTCGACGCCCGCGTCGGCGACGCGGCGGTCCGCCTGCTGGTGTGTCTCCACCCGGCGGCGACGCTGTACGACCGCAGTCAGGCCGACGCGTTCGAGGAGACGATCCGGACGGCCGCGGAGCTTGCGGGGCTCACGGACGGGGATTCGGGTGGGCAGTCGTCGCTGGGCGACTACTGAGCGAGCGGGTGCCGGCGGGCACTACGACGCGTCGGCGTCTCCCGGCACCGCCGGTCCGTGGCGCCACAGCACGCCGACCACCAGCCCGAAGACGAGCCCGGAGACGTGTCCGCCGTTCACTGCCGCGGGCGTCTGCGGGAGCGTCGTGAGAACGTTGACTGCGACTGTAAGAACCGACGAACCGCCGATCACGGCGGCGATCAGATCCAGCTCGGAGCGGCCCTCCGGATCGCCTATCGCCCGCGTCAGCGCGAACCCGCCGAGCGCGTAGCCGAGCCCGCTGATCCCGTAGACGGCGACGTTCGACGCCGGACTGTACGCCAACAGCACCGCGTAGCCGGTCCCGAGCGCGAGTGCGAGGCCGCCGACCAGAAAGAGCCAGTAGCCGCCGGGAGAGAAATGTCGCTCCTGCGGGGCGAGCACCAAGAGCACGAGCACGTTCGAGACGAAGTGTGGGATCCCTCGGTGGAGAAACGGCGACAGCAGGAAGACGGTGTCGCCGCCCTCGAGGTAGAGAACCGCCGTCAGCGCGCGGACCGACGGCGCCCCCGTGACCCACGTCGCGACCACCTGCAGGAGAAACACCGCCGACGTGAGCGCGATGACCGTGAGCGTCGTCCGCGTACGCGCCGCACGGTACTGGCGCCACAGCGTCGATCCGAACGCGCGCCAGTCGGCGGTCGCCGCCGGTCGGTCCGCTGGCTCCATCGAGCGGTGTTCGGGGACAGGCGCCCTTAGCACTTCCTCGGGACGCGTCGGTCACGGGGCTCGACGAGACGTGGCGGCGGATCGAGAGCCGAGACCGCCGCTGTCGGGCGTGGCGTCGACGAAAAACGTGAATCCGGTCGCGTCGCGGGCGTTACTTGCCGCCGCGGTCGCCGCGCGACACCGACGGCCGGGTCTTCTCGGTGCCCTTGCCGCGCTGGCTCAGACCGCGGTTGCGCTTGCCGGCGTTCGTGAGGCCGCGGAACGCACGGCCCTTCTGGGAGTCGTCGCAGATCCAGTTGAGCTCGTCGTCGTTCCGGATCGCGGGGTGCTCGGGGTCGACGAGGATCACTTCGGTCCACTTCTGGGAGCCGTCCTGACCCACCGGGTAGGAGGCGAGCACGCGGAGGTTCGGGTACTTCCGCGAGACGCGCTCCTCGCCGATGCGCTGGATCGACTTCCGGCGACCGATGCGGTTGACGCCCTGGCGCTTCGAGCGGCGGCCAGCCTTGTGACGCTGCTTGCGCGCGCCGCCCTTGCGGACGGAGACGCGCGCCATCACGACGCCCTGCTTGGCCTTGTAGCCGAGTTCGCGCGCCTTGTCGAGGCGGGTCGGTCGGTCGATGCGGACGATGGCGCCCTCGTTGCGCCAGTCCTGTTTGCGCTGCCACTGCAGTTCCGCGAGCTTGCCCTCGTCCTGGTTCCGCCAGGCTTCCTTGATGTGGGAGTAGAAGCTTCGTGCCATTGGTGGTCTCCGCGGGCGCTTGCGATTCAACCGCGTCGGGGAACCCCCGAGCGGTCACATTTCGTCCCGGCGTACCGGGTGCCCACTGGCGGCCCACCTGCCAGCGAGTTGGTGGTACTTCCGCGCTGGCGCTGTTAAGGGCTGCGTTTCGCGTCGTCGGTCCCGTCCGCTCCACCGAAGTCGTCCCGACGGACCCGGGGTCCGACCCCAAGCGCGGGGACGATGGCCACCCAACCGGCGATCACGAGCACGAAGCCCGCGAACCCGTAATACAGGTGCGAGCAGCAGTAGTAGCCGCCGCCCATGCCGCGGAGGAACTCCCGCCCGCCGTACGCGAGCGCGAGGGTTCCGACGGCCGCGACGAACGGTCTGGAGAGCGGTTCGGGGTAGCGGGCGAGGAGGCGCGGGGACCAGACGGCGCCGACGAGCAGCGCCGCCGCGACGAGTTCGTTCACGGCCCGGTTCTCACGACGGTCCGTGAAAAATCCGCCGCAGGGTCGTGCGTCCGGCGCCTACGCCTCGGAGCCCGCGTACGCCCGCACCGACTCGAACTCGCCGTCGACGATCGCGTCGGCGACCGCGTCGGCGTCGACGTCCGGGGTCTCGCTCGGGTACTTCCGGACGAAGTAGCTCACGATGTTGTCCACGTCGCGCGCCAGCAGCTCGTCGGCGTTCTCGTGGTCCGTCTCGACCGACTGGGGCCAGTCGAAGATCACGATCCCGTCGTCGCTGACGGCGACGTTGTACTCGGAGATGTCCGCGTGGACGTAGCCCGCGCGGTAGGCCAGATCCATCTCGCGCAGCACCAGATCGAGCACGCCCACCGCCTGCTCCGAGCGGAGCTTCGCGTTCGCCAGCTCCGGGCCGGGGAGCTTCTCCATCACGATCGCGTGGCGGTTGTGGTCGATCGGCCGCGGCACCGACACCTGCGGGTACAGGTCCTCCAGCGCGCCGTACTCGCGCTCGGCGGCCTTGCGCGCGGTGTACTGCCAAGAGACGTGATTGTTGTCGCTGGTGTAGTCGCGCTCCTTGTTCACCTCGCGGAAGTTGGTGTACCCCTCGCGGTGGAACTTCAACGCCATCGGACGGTACGTCTCCACCTCGTACACGTCGCTCTCCTTCCCGACGCCCAGCGACGAGCCCATTCCGGTGACCGTCTCGCGCTCGGCGAACGTGTGCAGCGCCAGCGCGTCGTATCCCATGAACGTGAGCTGGTAGCCCTCGTACTGGATCGTCTTGCGTCGGATGAGGTCGCGGTCGGCACAGCGGTCGATCCGATACTCCGCGTTCTCCTCGGAGAGGCCGGCGTACCCCGGGATCTTCTCGACGTTCACCCACTCGGAGAACCGCATGCCCTGCTCGACGCCCGAGAGGAGATAGAAGTCCTCGGGCTCGAGCTCGGCCATCGTCTCGGCGACGTTTCCGACCATTACCCGTGTGTCGTCGCCGCGAGGTGAAAAGGCGTTCGTGGCGAGGAACGATCGAGGGCTCGAACGTCGACGCGTCGGCCCGCGACCGGCGGCTCTTTGGCCCGCGACGCCGGATTCCCGGTATGAGCGATTCGGAGGCTGCGGAGGACACGGTCGGCACGGACGACGGCTCCGCCGGCCCCCTCGCCGACCGCGAGTGGCGGCTGATCCGCGAGGAGTCCAGACCCGGGCCGCTGAACATGGCGCTCGACGAGGTCGCCGCCGAGACCGCCGCCGACGGCGGCCCGCGGACGGTTCGAGTGTACCGATGGGAACCCTCGTGTCTCTCGATGGGATACACACAGGACCCCGAGACGGTCGACTGGGACCACTGTGCCGACGCCGGAATCGACGTGACGCGCCGGCAGACCGGCGGCGGCGGCATCTATCACGACCACGACGGCGACATCTCCTACTCCATCACCGCGCCCGCGGAGGAGCTACCGGGAAAGCTCCTCGACGCGTACCACCTGCTGTGCGAGCCAGTCCTCGACGCCTTCCGCGCGCTCGGCGTCGACGCCGACTACGCCGACGAGGAACGCCCGGCGATCTATCACCCAGCGTGCTATCTCCGGGCCCTCCATCCCGCCCACGACGTGTGCGCCGACGGGGGCGCGGGGCGGAAGCTCTCGGGCAACGCGCAGTACCGGCGCGATTCGAGCGTCATCCAGCACGGCTCGGTCACCTTCGACGCGAAGCCTCGGGACCACCTCGCGGTGTTCAGCGACCACGGGATCGACGAGGAGCGATTCGCCGAACGCGTCGGCGGGATCACCGACTGCGCGGACGCGACCCGCGAGGAGGCCGTCGCCGCGTTCGAGGACGCGCTGGCGACGTGGGCGGACGCGGAGGAGAGCCACTGGACCGCCGCCGAACTCGCGCGCGCCGAGGAGATCGCCGACGAGAAGTACCGCAGCGACGGCTGGGTTCGCGAGCGGCCGGGGAGACGATAGTCGCTTCGGGCCGTCAGAACCCGAACGTCTCCGGCTCCTCGCCGACCTCCGCTCGGACCGCGTCGTGGAGTTCGTCGACCGGCGGCGTGTCGCGCGTCGGGTCGAGCCAGTGCTCGCCGAGCCAGCGGTAGCGGATCACGCCGTCCTCGTCGATCAGGAAACACGAGCGCCGCGAGCGGCGAAAGACACCGAACGTCCGGTAGGCGACGCCGAACGACTCCGAGACCGACAGGTCCGTGTCGGCGTACAGCGGGAACCCCAGATCGAGCCGGTCGATGAACTGACGGTGAAGGCGGGGGCCGGACTTCGAGACGCCGACGACGTTCACCTCCTCGCCGGAGGCGAACCAGTCGAAGTCACGGAACGCACACCACTCCTCGATGCAGTCGGGGCTGAAGTCGACCGTGTAGAAGCTGAGGAGAACCGGCTTGTCGAGGAGTTCCGAGAGCGACGCCTCGCGTGTGTCCCCCTCGGGCGTGACGAGCGTCGAGGCGAACTCCGGCGCCGGATCGCCCACGTCGAGGGGCTCGCTGGGTTGGTTCGGCGGAGCCGACCGTGTCATATGGTCGAATCGATGGCGGTCGGGTCAATAAGCGTACGGTCCGGGCTGTCACCGGTGATACTCGGGTGTGCTGGCGGGAGCGCCTGAGGGCCCCACAGCCGGGACCCGAGCCGACGCGACGACCGCTTCCGAAGCCGCTTTTGCCCCCCGCTCACCACCTGCAGCCATGAGCGCAGACAGCGGTTCGACGCTCCGGATCGGAGCCCACGAGTCCATCGCCGGCGGCACGTACAACGCCGTCGACGCGCTGGTCGAGGACGGCGGCAACTGCGGCCAGATCTTCACCCACTCCCCGCAGGTGTGGCAGAGTCCGAACATCGGCGACGACGAGGCCGAACGCTTCCGCGCCACGAGCGAGGACCACGGCGTCGGCCCGTGGGTCATCCACTCGTCGTATCTCGTGAACCTCTGCACGCCGAAGGACGACCTCCGCGAGAAGTCGATCGGCTCGATGCAGGAGGAGGTCGACGCCGCCGACAGGTTGGGCGTTCCATACGTGAACGTCCACCTCGGCGCCCACACCGGCGCGGGCGTCGAGCGGGGCCTCGACAACGCCGCCAGCGCGCTCGATGAACTCGACGTTCCCGACGGCGTGACCGTCCTCGTCGAGTCGGACGCCGGATCGGGAACCAAGCTCGGCGGCGACTTCGAGCACCTCGCGGCCGTGCTCGACCGCTCCGAGCAGGACCTGGATATCTGCCTCGACACGGCCCACGCGTTCGCCGCGGGCTACGACCTCTCGACGGCCGAGGGCGTCGAGGAGACCGTCACGGAACTCGACGAGGTCGTCGGGCTGGAGCATCTGGAGTGCGTCCACCTCAACGACTCCAAACACGAGTGCGGGACGAACAAGGACGAACACGCCCACGTCGGCGAGGGCCGCATCGGCGAGGAGGGCATGCGCGCGTTCGTCAACCACGAGGACCTGCGCGACGTGCCGCTCGTGCTGGAGACGCCGACGGAGGACGGAAAGTCCTTCGCGTGGAACATCGAGCGCGTTCGCGAGCTTCGGGAGTAACGACGCCCACGCCACGAACGAGATGCGACGCACACTCCGCTCACTCGCCGTCCAGTTCGTCCTGTGGACCGGGCCGCGGTGGCCGTTCAGGTCGTCCTCGGCGTCTCGTGGGGGTCACCCGCGGGCGTGTTCGACCCAGAGAGGGTCGCCGACGCCGCCCTCGCCGGGGCCTGCGTCGCGGTCGGCGCGCTCACCGCGTCGGCACTGTCGGTCCGAGGGCGCGACGCCCTCGGCGTGTTCGCATGGACGATCCTCGTGACCGCCGCGTCGACGGTGCTGTTCGGCACGGATCCCGACGGCGTGAACGGAACGCTGTCGCTTGCGGCCGGCTACGGCGTGTTCGTGGCGATGGCGTACACGCTCGGCTGGCTGGCGGACGGCGTCTTCCGGCGCGGCGTCGTCGTCAATGACGGCGCGGTGCGGTTCGACGCGCTGCGGTAGCCGGGGGTGGCAGATCCTCGATCCGGGCGGCTCGCTCAGACCGGCGGCGTCTCCTTCCGGGCCGGCGTCTCGTCGTCGCGGTTGGAGCCGGATGCTCCGGTCGCCTCGGAGTCGTCGCCGGTGGCGCCACCCAGCCCGGTCACGTCCGCCAGCGGGAGCGCGACTGTGAAAACGGCGCCGTCGGGCCCGTTATCGGTCAACTCGACCGACCCACCGTAGCGCTTGGCGAGCGTGGACACGATGTGGAGTCCGAGGCCGTGGTCGGCCGCACCGCCGCGCTCCGGTTCGAACAGCGCGTCGCATGTGGCCTCGTCGATGCCGGGACCGTCGTCGGCGACACGCACGCTGACGTGGTCGCCGGCCTGCTCGGCGGTGATCCGAACCATCACCGGGTCGTCGGCGTGTTCGACGGCGTTCGACAGGAGGTTCGAGAACAGCCGCCCGATCAGATCGTCGGCGTGGACCGGGAGCGTCTCCGGCGCCGTGACGGTGACGGTCGCGTCGGGGTGGGTCCCCCGGACGGCCTCGGCCTCCTCCTCGAGTACGGCTCTGAGGTCGACTCGCGCGAACTCGCCGGGGCCCGCGGCCTCGATCAGCACCCGCACGTCCCTGACGACGTGCTCGATGTCGTCGGTATGGTGTGCGATCGTCTCCACTCGGTCGCGCGCGTCTGGGTGGAGGTCTCCCTGCTCCAGCAGTAGTGCAGCGTTGCCCGCGACGACGTTCGCGGCGTTCAGCACCTCGTGGCGGAGAAGCTGGTTGACCGACGAGAGGCGTTCGCGGCGCTCCTCGGCCACCTCCGCGCGGACACGGGCGCGCTCGGCGGTCCGTCCGCGCTGGATCGACCGCGCCTCGGTGATGCCGACCGCGAGCCCGCCGACGCCGCCGACGCTGAACGCGAATCGCGCCCACCCGAGCGCATCGAGCAGTCCGTCGGGCGGCCAGACGGCGATCATCGCGAGATTGAGCCCGAAGAAGCCGACCGACCCCACGGCGGTCCACATGCCGATCCGACGAAACCGCTCGACTGGAAGCGACCCGCGACGGAGCCACAGCCCCCCGACGCAGAACGCGATGATGAACGGCAGGGTCGTCGACAGCGTCATCGCGGTGCTGACCGACAGCAACGGCGGCGAGTCCACTCCCGGGAGGAGCCACCGATCCGTGAGGCTCGTCAGCAGTCCGACCCCGAGGACGACGAGCGCCGTCGGGAGGCCGCCCCACGCCGACGCCGTCTCGTCCCCGGCGGACGCGTCGTCAGCGACGGAAGTAGACGGGACCCCCGCCGGATCGGTCGCGTTCATTTGTTGCGGTGCAGACAGCACACCTATTTAACAATAACTGCGCAGAATCCGGTCGGAGCCCCCTCGAACGGGCGTTCCCGGCCATCCGCGCGGGCCACCCGGACCTTGATACCCCGAGCCACACACCCACGCGCATGGCAGCTCCATCAACCGATCTCGACTCGACGGTCACCGACGACGCGCCCGCCGCGTATCGCGACCTCATGGAGCGATACGCGCGCGTCTCGCACCTCGAGAGCGGTAGCGGCGTCCTCTACTGGGACCAGCAGGTGACGATGCCGACCGGCGGCACCGCCGCCCGCGGGAAACAGCTCGCGGCGCTGTCGGCGACGACCCACGAGAAGCTGACGAGCGACGGGATGGCCGACGCGCTCGACGCCGCCGAGGACGCGAACCTCGACGACGAACGCGCGGCGAACGTCCGGGAGATCCGGCGACGCCACGAGCGAAACAGCTCGGTCCCGGAGTCGCTCGTCGAGGAGTTGACCGAGCAGCAGTCCGCCAGCCAGCAGGTGTGGAAGGAGGCGAAGGCCGACGACGACTTCGACCGCTTCGCGCCGACGTTGGAGACGCTGCGGAACCTCCACGTCGAGCGTGCCGAGGCGATCGACCCCGACCGCCCGGCCTACGAGGTCATGTACGAGGACGGCGAGCCGTACCTCCCGCTGGAGCGGCTGGAGGAGGTCTTCGAGGAGCTGAAGGCGGGCCTCGTCCCGCTCATCGAGGAGATCGCGGAGTCGGACCGCGACCTCGCGTCCCCGTTCGTCGCCGCCGGGCCGTACGACGACGACACTCAGCGCGGGCTCTCGGAGGCCGTGCTGGATCTGCTGAACTACCCCGACGACCGCGGCCGTCTCGACGTGTCCGCCCACCCGTTCACCTCCGGCAACCAGTTCGACGCGCGGATCACGACGCGCTTCAAGCCGGAGGATCCGATGGACGCGTTCACGGCGACCGTCCACGAGTTCGGCCACGCCAGCTACGAGTTGGGGCTGCCGGACGGCCGCTTCGGCGAGCCGCTGGGTGCGTCGCTGTCCTCGGGCGTCCACGAGTCGCAGTCGCGGTTCTGGGAGAACCACGTGGCCCGAACCGAGCCGTTCTGGGAGGGGTTCGTCGACGAGGCGAACGACCACCTCGGCACCGACGCGACCGCGCGGGAGGCGTACGAGGCGGTGAACCAGATCTACCCGGACAACCGCATTCGGGTCGAGGCGGACGAGCTCACCTACCACCTCCACATCATCCTCCGGTGTGAGATCGACCGCGCGTTCGTCGAGGGCGATATCGGCGTCTCGGAGATCCCCGAGGTGTGGAACGCGAAGATGGACGACTACCTCGGCGTCGTCCCCGAAACCGACGCCGAGGGGTGCCTGCAGGACATCCACTGGAGCAGCCGCTTCGCCGCGTTCCAGGGATACACCATCGGCTCGGTGCTGGCGGCGCAGTTGGATCACGCGATGCGCGAGGATCTGGGCGACGTGGACGCGCTGATCCGCGAGGGCGACCTCGGGCCCCTGTGGGAGTGGATGACCGAACACGTCCACCGGCACGGTCGGCGGTACCCGACCGACGAACTGGTTGCGGAGGCGACCGGCGAGCCGCTGACGGCCGAGTACTTCCTCGACTACGTCGAGGAGAAGTTCGGCGAACTGTACGACCTCTGATCGGCGAGGGACGCCCCGCGTTCGCGTTCCCGCGGGGGAACTCGGGTCCGCTCACACTGGACCGGATCTCTCACGGTGAACCGCGATCCGACCACTCCACGGTGCCGATTCGGACGATGGAAGCGCCTTCCGGCGATTTCACGAATGAGAGACTCGCCAGAAGGTATATGTGTAGCCATGGTATACCATAGCATGTATGGCGTCGGCACCGAGCCCGGATGGCGACCTGTTCGACGAGTTCCTGACCAGTCGCGGCCACGACGTGGAGACGGCCCGATGGGAGGAGTCCTATAACAAGAAGCAGTGTCCCGACTGCGGCGGACTGCACGACGGGGACGCCGCGGAGTGCTCGGTGTGCGGCTGGCGACCCGAGACACCTCGCTGACCGCGCCGTGAACTGACGACACGGCGCATCGACGGAGCGACCGACGGAGCAGCGCCCCGGCCGCCGACCACGCGGCGCGAGGGCGCCGACAACCATCCCCGCGAAGCCGCCGATACGAACCTTCTGCGAACTGGACACGTCCGTTCGCGAGCGTGAGCCACGGCGCTTATGAGTCGTGACCGAGAGGACATGGTAATGAGCGACCCGACGGTGACCCGCCTGTTCGGTGGTCCGGGCAGCGGGAAGACGACTGCGCTCCTCGACCGCGTCGAGGGGCTCATCGACGAGGGCACGGACGTCCGCGATATCCTCGTCGTTTCGTACACGCGCGCGGCGGCCGCCGAGGTCCGCGAGCGCCTCGCCGAACGCCTCGACACGACCCCGCGTCACCTGCAGGGGAACGTCTGCACCATGCACGCGAAGGCGTACGAACTGTTGAACCTCTCTCGAGGCGACGTAGTCGGCGAGGACGACAAGGAGGAATTCTGCGACGACTTCGGCGTCGAGTACGAGGACGAGTACTCCGGCGGCGGCCGCCGCACCGCGCGGTCGACGACCCTCGGGAACAAGGTGATCGCCACCTCGCAGTGGCTCCAGCGCACCAAACGCGACGTGTCCGACTGGTACGACGTGCCGTTCCAGTGGGACGTCGAGGAGGTCCGACTCCCCCCCGAGATCGACCCGAACGCCCAGGAGGGGAACAAGTACACCCCGACGTGGCCCGGCGACGACGACCGCCTCGACGTGCCCGAGGCGATCCGGGCGTGGCGCGCGTACAAGGGCGACGGGGGACTCGTCGGCTTCGCCGACATGCTCGAACGCGTCGCGCAGCGCTCGCTGCTGCCCAGCGTCGAGCACCTCGTCATCGACGAGTTCCAGGACATCACGACGCTGCAGTACGACGTGTATCAGGAGTGGAAGCCGCACATGGAGACGTGTCTCATCGCCGGCGACGACGACCAGGTCGTGTACGCCTGGCAGGGCGCCGACCCCGCGCTCCTGCTCGACACCGAGGTCGACAACGACGAGGTGCTTCCGAACTCCTACCGGCTGCCCTCCAACATCCTCAACGTCGTCAACACGGAGATCCGCCACATCGACAAGCGGCAGGAGAAGGACCTCAAACCGCGCAAGGAGGGCGGCGCCGTCGAGGCGGTCGACTCCCCCTCGATGCTCGACCTCGTGCGGAACGTTCGCCACACCGTCCAGAGCACCGACGACGAGACGGTGATGGTGCTGTTCCGCGCGCGCTATCAGATGTTCGACTTCATCGACGAGTTCATCACCGAGGGCATCCCCTTCTCGTGTCTCACCGACCAGCGGATGTGGACCGACCGGCTCACCGACTACGTCCGCGCGGTCGAGGCGGTCGAGCGCGACGAGGTGTTGACCGCGCTTCAGGCGCGCCGCCTCGCCGATATCCTGCAGGACTCGGCGTTCGGCAGCAACGACCGCGATGAACTGTACGACTTCCTCGACGACGTCGAGGAGACGGCCGACGAGGACGACCTCGCGGAGATCCCGCTGTCGCCGGAGGACGTGAGCGAGTTCGTGCCGTTCATGCCCGACGGCCCGTCGGCCGCCGACATGGCCCGCAAGATCACCAGCTTCCAGCGGAAGTCGGTGAAGGCGTACTTCGCAGGCGGGTACGAGGGCGAGGCCCCCGACCGGGTCCGCCTCGGCACGATCCACTCCGCGAAGGGTCGCGAGGCCGACCACGTGTTCGTCAACACCGACCTCACGGAGAAGGTCGTCGAGCAGATGGCCGCCCAAGCGGAGCAGCAGGGCCTCGACGTGACCGGCGTCGACGGCGAGGAGTTCACCAAGTCCACCAGCCCGGTGCCGGTGCTCACGAACAACGAGCGGCGCGTGTTCTACGTGGGTATGTCGCGCGCCCGCGAACGGCTCGTCCTCATGGAGAACCTCGTCACCGGCGCCCCGACGCTGCCGATATCGGTGGTACTGCACAACGAGATCCGCGATGCGGACCCGCAGGCGATCGTCGACGAGATCGTCGAGGAGGTCGAGGCGCCCGACCCCGAAGTCGAAGCGTAGATGCCGGGACAGCGAGACGATTCCGCGCCAGCGACCGATGACGACGCGCTCGACACCGAGTACGCGCCGCTCGCGGCCGAACTCGCCGCGCGAGACGTCGTCGGGTTCGTCGCCGTCGGCGACCGCTTCGACGACGACCTCCGGTGGCTGACCCGATTTTCCGGTCCCGACCGCGAGTACGCGTTCGTGGCGGTTCCCGCGAGCCGCGGCGACGCCGGCGGCGACGAACCCGACGACGGCGACGAACCCGACCGCAACGCGGACGACGGCGCGAACGGCGTCCGCACCGTCCTGTGTGCCCCCGCGCTGTTCGACGAGCAGGCACGCCGGGAGTTCCCCGGCGACGCGGTCCGCGTCGACGACCAGGCCGACCCGCCGGGCGTCCGGGCGGCCGCCGCGCTCGCCGAACGCGGCGCGGAGTCGGGCGCCGTGCTCGTCCCACAGGGGATCCCGCACGACGCCGCCGTCTACCTCGAACGGGCGGGCTACGAGGTCGCCTCGACCGACGCGGTCGCACGCGCCCGTGAGACGAAACCCGACGCGGAGATCGATCGACTGCGACGCGTCCAGCGCGCGGCGATCCGCGGGATCGCCCGCGCCGAGGCGATCCTCGCCGAGGCGACCGTCGATCCCGACGCGGACGACGGCGCCGGCGCGGTGCGCTGGAACGGCGGCGTGCTCTCGACCGAGCGCCTCCGGCGACAGGTGAACGAGGTGCTCGCGGCCCACGGCGTCCGCGACGCCGGCAACACCGTGATCGGCGCGGGCGCGACCGCCGCCGACCTCCACTACACCGGCACGGACGTGATCCGCCCGGGCGAGACGGTGCTGCTCGACGTGTCCCCGCGAGGCCCGGACGGCTACTACGGCGACGTGACCCGGACGTTCGCGGTCGACCCCGACGGCGGCTGGGAGCGCCGGGCCTATCTCGCCGTCGAGGCGGCCCGAGAGGCCGCACTGGAGGAGGTCGCCGCGGGCGTTCCGACCTCGACGGTCCACGAGGAGGCCGCCGCCGAACTCGCGGCGCACGGCTTCCGCGTCGACTCCCCGGAGGTGGGGTTCACACACTCGACTGGCCACGGCGTCGGCGTCTCGCTTCACGAGGGGCCGTCGCTGGGGGGCGACGAGGAACTGGAGAGCGGCAACGTGGTCACGATCGAGCCGGGCGTCTACGACCCCGGGGAGGGCGGCGTGCGCCTCGAGGACCTGATCGTCGTCACGGACGACGGCTTCGAGTTCCTCGGCGAGTACCCGTTCTCGCTGGTGCCGAAACGGCGCGAGTAGCCGGGTTACCGGTCGTCGGATTCATCGGCGCCGTCGGGCGTGTCGACCACGGCGCCGACGGCAGTCTCGGCCGCCTTCGCCGGCACGTCGTCGGGGCTCGTGAGCCGACGGGGCAACACGACCATCAGTACGGCGACGACCACCGCGAGCGTGCCCACGAGCGTTCGCCCCCCGAGGATCGACTGCACGCCGTAGACGGCGACCGGGAGCGCGAATATCAGCGTCGCGGCGAGTCCGACCTGTTCGAGGATACCGAGCGCCACGCGAGTCGGTACAGCGGCGGGCGTTGAAACCCTGTCGCCCGGGTACGGATGTCGGATGTCTCCGCTGGGCTCACTCCCCCGAGGAGACCGCCGCGGGGAGCCGGTTCGGATCGTCGGCCGACAGCCCCGTCGTGACGAGCAGCCGGAGGCCGCGCGAGACGCTCATGTCGATCTCCGCGTAGTCGTCGGGGTGGATCATCACGAGCTTCCCCGCGGTCGGGTTGGGGCTGTGCGGGAAGAAGACGGTCATCAGATCCTCGCCGGCCGCCCGGCGGACGCTCCGCGGGGCGGGGTTCGTGACGAACCCGATCGACCACGTGCCGTCCCGGGGGAACTCCGCGACGACGACCCGGTCGAAGCCGTCGCCGGGCGTCGCCAGCGACTCGCTTACCTGCCGGACGCCGAAGTACACTGCCCGGACCACCGGAAGGAGTCGAACCCCCCGCTCGAACCCGCCGAACAGCCGTCGCCCCGCCTCGTGGGAGGCGACGAAGCCGACGAGGGTGATCACCACCGCGACGAGAACGATCGCCAGCCCCGTCGCGAGCGCCTGGTTGCCCGCCACCTCGGCGAGGCCCGTGCCGCTCACGACCGGCGCGAGCGTGACGGTGAGTCGGTCGACCGCCCAGTCGAGAACGAACAGCGTCACGGTCAACGGGAGCACGACGAACAGCCCCGCGATGAAGCTCGAACGCAGCCGCGCGATCGCGTCCATACCCATCGACGCGGGCGGGCCCCAGATAAGTTCACGCGTCCCCGGCCCGTCTCGGTATCGGAACGCTTTCCGTTTGCGGGATACTTCTGTCGGGCATGTTCACCGGAATCGTGGAAACCGCCGGCGAGGTCATCGGGCGCGAGGAGACGCCCGATGGGCTCCGCCTGCGCGTCGCTGCCGACGGGCTCGACGACCTCCACCACGGCCAGTCGATCGCCGTCAGCGGCGTCTGTCTCACCGTCGAGGAGTTCGGCGCGGTCGACGCGGGCAGCGCGAGGGACGCCGGCGACGATCGCTCGTGGTTCACCGTGTTCCTCGCCGCAGAGACGGTCGCGAAGACGTACCTCGACGACCTCCGCGAGGGCGACGCGGTCAACATCGAGCGCGCGCTCGCCGCGGACGGCCGCTTCGACGGCCACGTCGTGCAGGGCCACGTCGACACGACGGCCGAGATCGCCGCCATCGAGCAGGTGGGCGAGGACTGGCGGTTCACCTTCTCGATCCCCGAGGGATTCGGGCGGTACGTCGTCGACAAGGGGTCGGTCGCGCTCGACGGCATCTCGCTGACGGTCGCCGAGAAGCGGGACGGCGAGTTCGACGTGGCGATCATCCCGACGACGTACGAGCTGACGAACCTCGGCGAGAAGGAGGTCGGCGACCCGGTGCACGTCGAGGTGGACGTGGTCGCGAAGTACGTCGAGGAGATGCTGGCGGGGTACGCGGAGTCGCTGCTGGACGCGCCGGAACAGGCGCCGTCGGCGGACGATTGAGGTCGAGTTTTGCGGTCGGCGCGCACCGGCCGACCTCCGGGAATGCGAGTGAAGCGAGCGACGAGCGAATCGTCTGGAGAGGTCGAGGCGGCGATCGGGTTGGACGTTCTCGCAGTCCGCTCGTCGATGTCAGTGCTCCCGTCCGAACCGAAGCGAGCATCGTCAGAATCGAGGTAACCCGCTCTGTTGAAATCCTCGCCTGTGATAGAGTTGGGCCCTTGCTACGTACCGAGGAGGTACGTATCGGCTGGCGATTACTCTGATGAGGGGTCCTTAGGCGAGAAGAAACTCTTGATGATCTGTATCCCCGCGACGAATGCAATTACACCGCCAATCACACCAGCGGCGCTAAATACTAGACTCTGCCAGTAGAGAAGACTGGTCACCGTGAGGATATATCCAGTATGAGCCAGCGTGACAATGCCGATCCCGAGCAGGAGTGCAATTAGTAATAGCCAGCGACGAATCTGGCGAAGGAGTGTCTCTGTATTGGAGGGCACGAACAGAGATTTAGATCTATCCCATATGGTTCTCCTGATTCCGTTCTTCATCGCTAAATACGCAACCCCACTTACCGGCTGTTTCACCAAAACGGTATCTGACCAATAGGATTTCAACAAACCCTGTTAGCCGGGTTGGAAGAAATCGAGACAGGAATTTGAACACCTGAAGACGGTCGCGATTTCCGTGTTCAAACTCTTGTGTATCCTGTTCACGCGACGACGATTCGGAGACCCGAGTTCGCTGCGCTCACCCGTCGCTTCTCACGTTGTCGTCGCGTCAAAACGCCAGGACAGGGATTTGAACCCTGGATCCCATAGGGGAACACGCTTTCCAGGCGTGCGCCTTACCACTCGGCCATCCTGGCTCGCACCGATCCTACCCCGCTGTGAGTTTTAAGCTTGTCCCTTCCGCGTCAGTCGATGCTCGAACCGATAGGCGGCGGCGGCCACGGTCGTCCCCACGACCGCCGCGAGCGCGAACAACGCGGCGAACCCGAACGGCAGCCCCGGGCCGACCAGCACCAGCGCCTGTCCGCCCACGAGCACGACCAACAGCCCGATCGCGCCCCACAGCAGCGCCGACCTCTCGCGGGACACCGCCTACGACACGTCGACGACCGCCTCGATCTCGACGCCGACGCCCTTCGGGAGCGCGCCCGCCTGCACCGCCGAGCGCGCCGGCGGCTCCGACTCGAAGTAGGTGGCGTACGTCTCGTTCATCTCCTCGAAGTCGTCGATGTCCGCGAGGAACACCGTCGTCTTCAGCACGTCCGACGCCTCCCCGCCCGCCTCGTCGACGATCGCGAGGAGGTTGTCGAGCGCGAGCTCGGTCTGTTCGGCGATCGGCGCGTCGTCCCGCAACTCGCCGTCGGGCGTGAGGGGGATCTGCCCCGCCGTGAACAGGAGGTCGCCGTTCGTCGTCGCCTGGCTGTACGCGCCGACCGCGGCCGGCGCCTCGTCGGTGGAGACCACGCGCTTCATACGCGGGAGTGCGACCGGCCGCCGCATAAATCGCGGGGGAGTCGGTCGACCCGGCGGGGCGCCCGCCCGCCGCCCCGACGGCGGCGTCGCGTCACGCCTCGACGTCCACCTCGTAGCCCGCCTCCTCCAGCGCGGCGACGACCTCCGCGGCGTGCTCGTGCCCGTGGGTCTCCAACTCGATCTCCAGGTCCGCGGCGTCGACGGCGATGTCCCGGGAGGTGCGGTCGTGTGTCAGCGCGTACACGTTCGCGTCCTCGCGGGCGATGATGCTCGCGACGCGTTCCAACTCGCCCGGGCGGTCCTTCAGCTCCAGCGAGACCTTGAGGTAGCGACCCATCCGCACGAGCCCGCGGAGGATCACCGTGATCAGCGTGTTCATGTCGATGTTCCCGCCGCACAGCGCCGGGACGATCACCTCCCCGTCGTCGTAGTCGAACGCATCCTCCAACACCGCCGCGAGCGCGACCGCGCCCGCGCCCTCGACGACGGTCTTCGAGCGCTCCAACAGGAGCGTGAGCGCCTCGGCGATCGCCTCGTCGTCGACGGTGACGACCTCGTCGACGCGCTCGCGGATGTAGGGGAACGTGTGCTCGCCGACCTCCCGCACCGCGATGCCGTCGGCGACCGTGTCGACGCCGCCCAACTCGACGCGGTGGCCCGCTCGCATCGACCGAGCGGCCGAGTCGGCACCGGCCGCCTGCACGCCGACGACGCGCACGTCGTCGAGCGCGCCCTTCAGCGCCGTCGCGACGCCCGAAATCAGGCCGCCGCCCCCGATCGGGACGACCACCGTGTCCACCTCGGGGCACTGTTCGGCGATCTCGAGGCCGATCGTTCCCTGACCGGCCATCACGCGCTCGTCCTCGAACGCGTGGACGTACACCTTGTCCTCCTCGCGTTCGATCTCGTGGGCGTGCGCCTGCGCCTCGTCGTAGTCGATGCCGTGGAGGACGACGTCGCCGCCGTAGCGTTTGGTCGCCTCGACCTTCGAGACCGGCGCGTACTTCGGCATCACGATAGTCGAGTCGACGCCCGCCCGCGTCGCCGCCAGCGCGACCCCCTGTGCGTGGTTACCGGCGCTGGCGGTGACGACGCCCCGCTCGCGTTCCGCCTCGGAGAGGGCGGCGATGCGGTTCATCGCGCCGCGGATCTTGAACGCGCCGGTTCGCTGTGTGTTCTCCAGTTTCAGGTTGATCTCCGCCCCCGTCAGCTCCGAGAAACTGTGCGAGTAGTTCAGGGGTGTCCGTACCGCGACCTGTTCGACGTGCTCGCGGGCGGCGAGCACGTCCTCGTAGTCGAGCATACCCCGGCTTCGCCGGTCGCCGGTGTATCGGTTGTGGTCACCGCAGCCGGTCGACCGGATCGGATGGAGTCGACGCCCGCGACCGGACGGCCCCGCGACCGAGCCGACGGCTGGCGAGCAGCAAGTGGGGAAAGAGGGGGAATGCACGCGTGTGACGTGCGATCGCAGACAGGCACCCCGAATATATAAAAGTAATTCACGCGGAGTGGAAGTGAAACCGCAAGACTGCGGCCGTGTATCGTCGGCGTCAGACGCTTGTCCGCCCTCCGTCGCGCGATTCAACCTTGTGGCTGTACTCGTACGGTAACGCCGCAGTTGCGGACCGTACGCTCGACTCGCGACTCGAAGGGCCCGCTCCCCGGCCACGCCGCCGCCGCGTCGAGTCGCTCGGGGTCGCCCACGTACACCGCTGCCTCGCCGCGTCGCCCGCCGTCCGGATCGACCAGCGGCACCGACACCCGTACGTACAGGCCATCGCCGACACGTTCGTACGCGTCGAGCGCCGCGATCTCGTCGGTGCGCAACAGCCGACCGCCGACCGCCGCGTCGCCGCCGATACCGTCGTCGTCGATGCGGCCGCCGGTGCCGTCGTCGGAGTCGACCGGCGGTGCGAGTGTCGGGTAGCGACCCTCGACGACGCGCAGGCCCTCCAGCCTCGCGGCGCCGACGAACGCGAACGAGTCGAGTACCTCGCGCACCCGATCGGGCTCCGTCAGCGTACCGTACACGAACACGTCCATGGGAGCCACAGTCCGCCCGCAGGCTTGGCTGTTGGGGCGTGTCGCGACCGCGCCCGCGGTCTCGGGCGATCCGTGACGTGCCGCTTTCGGAACCACCAAATCACGACCGTCCGACGAGCCGATATGAATCGCGAGCGACTGCTCGGCGTCTGGCGGCGCGTGCTCTCGCTCGCGTGGCCCGTGATGGCCGAGCAGACGTTCCGCACGGCGATGCGGACGACGGACATCATCGTCACCGCGCAGTTCTCCCCCGCCGCGGTCGTCGCCATCGGCCTCGCCGACCTGTACGCTCGCTTCCCGCTCCGCATCGGCCTCGGCCTCGGGGGCGGCGCGATCGCGCTCTCCAGTCAGGACACCGGCGCCGCCGCCGACGCCAACCGCGACGAGGCGGTGACGCAGGCGCTCCTGATGGGTCTGCTCGCCGGCGTCCCGTTCGTGTTCGTCGGGCTGTTCCTCGGCGAGCCGATCATCGCGCTCCTCGGCGCGGACGCGAAGACCGCGGCGCTGGGCGGAACGTATCTGGCCATCGTGTTCGCCACCGCGCCCGCGCGCCACGTCGCGCTCATCGGCGCACGGTCGCTGCAGGGCACCGGCGACACCCGCACGCCGATGTACGTGAACGTGCTCGCGAACGCGCTCAACATCGCCGGGTCGTTCGTGCTGGGGTTGGGCCTGCTGGGGGCGCCGCGCCTCGACATCGTCGGCGTCGGCGTCGCGACGGCCGGCGCGAACGTGCTCACCGCCGTCCTCCTGCTCGCGGCGATGGCGACCTCGTGGGCCGACGCGAGCCTCGTCCGCCCGCGCGACACCGTGATCGCGAGACAGCTCCTCCGGGTGTCGACGCCGCGGGTGCTGGAGGGCTTCTCCGCGACGATCGCGGAGTTCCCGTTCAACGCGCTGCTGCTCGGGTTCGGCACGGAGGTCAACGCCGGCTTCCAGATCGGCCGCCGGATGTACCAGCAGGTGACCGGCCCGCTCTCGCGCGGCTACAACGTCGCCGCCAGCGTCGTCGTCGGGCAGTCGCTGGGCGACGGCGACGCCGAGGGCGCGCGCTACAACGGCTACGCGGTGACGGGACTGGGACTCGCGACCGTCGGCGTCATCGGCGTCCTCCTGCTCGCGCTCGCGCCCGCGTTCGTCTCGGTGTTCACCGACGACCCGGGGACGGTCCCGCACGCGGTCGCGTTCGCCCGCGTGTACGGCGCGACCGCCGCGTTCCTCGTCGCCTTCACCGTCCTCTCGGGGGCGCTTCAGGGCGCGAGCGAGACGCGCGTCCCCCTCGTGGGACGGCTCGTCGGCACCTTCGGCTTCCTGTTGGGGACGACGTACCTCGTCGGCGAGATCCTCGGCTTCGGCGCGCAGGGAGCGTACCTCGCGGTCGGCCTCCAGTACGTCTGCATGGCCGCGATCGTGCTCTGGGGATTCCGGTACACCGGCTGGGCGTCGCGGGCGGCCGAGATGATGGCCGAACGCGGGAGCGCCACGGGCGGCGACGGCGAGGACCCCGAGAGCACGTGACTCCGCGTCGCCGTGCGGGAGTGCATCGGTACCGCGTGACAACCCTTCGTTAGCTACAAGTCCACCGCCCGCGCCCGACCGGCGTGTCCCTCCGTTCCCGCGTCGCCGCCGGGCTCGACGGCACGCTCCCGACCGGCTGGTACCCGACGTGGCGACGGGCGGTCGGGCTCGGCGCACCCGTGACCGCCCGCAACGGCGTCGGCCAGTTGATGCGGACGACCGACGTGGTCATCTCGGCGGCGCTGTCGCCGGCGGCGGTCGTCGGGCTCGGTATCGCCGATCTGTTCGCCTCGCTGCCGTTCCGGGCGAGCGGCGGCGTCGTCGGCGCGTCCGCGACCCTGACGAGTCAGGACACCGGCGCGGGGGCCGACGCCAACCGCGACGAGGCGTTCACGCAGGCGGCCCTGCTGGCGGCGCTGGTGACGCTCCCGTTCGCGCTCGTCGGGGTCGGCCTGGGCGCGGAGGTGCTCCGGCTCGTCGGCGCCGACGCCGAGTCCGCACGGGAGGGCGCGCGCTACCTCGCGCTGGTCTCCGTGCCGATGCCGCTGGGCGCGCTCGCGGCGGTTGCGAGCGCGACGCTGGAGGCCACCGGCGACACTCGGACCCCGACGTACGTGTCGGTGCCCGCCTCGGTGTTCAACGCCGGCGCGTCGCTCGTGTTCGGCCTCGGACTGCTCGGCGCGCCCCGGCTCGGCATCGTCGGCATCGGCGCCGCCTCGCTCGTCGCGATGACCGTCCGGTCGCTCGTGCTCGTCGGCTACACCCACCTGCGCGGTCCGGTGCGCCTCGTCCGCCCGCGTGACCCGACGATCGCGCGCCAGATCGTCCGGATCGGCGTCCCACAGAGCGCCGCGGGCGTCGTCACGGCCGTCGCGGTGTTCCCGTTCAACACGCTCGTGCTCCAGTTCGGGACGGCCGCGAACGCCGGGTACCAGCTCGCGTGGCGGGTGTACACGCAGGTGCTCGCGCCCGTCGGCAGCGGCGTCGGCCGCGGCGCGAGCATCGTCGTCGGCCAGCGCCTCGGCGAGCGCGCCGCCGCGACGGCGGCCGACCCGGGCGACGACGACGGCACGGCCGACGGCACGACCGACACCGGAACGCCGGCGGCCACGACCGGTGAGCCGGGACCGGCGGACGGACCGGTGCTCCCCGTGGCGCGGATGGCGACCGCGCTGGTCGTGCTCGGCGGCGGGATCGCGCTCGCCCTCGGGGGCGGGGTCGCCCTCGCGGCCGGATCGGTCGCGCGACTGCTCGCCGAGGACCCGGCGGTCGCCGCGGCCGCGGCCCCGTTCGTCACGGTGCTCGGGCTGTCGGGCGTGCTCGGCATCACCAACGTCGTCGCGTCGGCGTCGCTCGACGCCGCCGGGGAGACGCGCGTCCCGCTCGCCTCGCGGGTGATCGGGATGTTCGGCGGCTACGTCGGCGTCTCGTGGGGACTGTACGAGCTGGCCGGCTGGGGCATCGAGGCGGCCTACGCCGGTCAGTTCGCCTGTTACGTCCTCATGATCGCGGTGACGGCGTGGGGGCTCGCCCGGACCGACTGGGTCGGGCGAGCGACGGCCATGCTCGACGAGCGCGGGAGCGTCGACTCGGACGGATGACCGAGCGAAAACGGGTGAACGGAACGCGGCGTCGAGCCGGGAGCGGTGGACGAGTACGGGGGCGGGCGCGAGGGCCTATCGGCGCGCGTACCGGACGAGTTCGCGGCCGAGGAAGCCGACCGCGAGGCCGGCGCCGAACGCGCGGGCGAGTTCGTTGCGGCGGCGGGCCGCGTACTCCTCGGGGAAGTAGTCCGCCATCAGGTCGAACATACGCTCGCCGACCTCGTGGCGGACGAGCTGGCCGCGCTCGCCGGCTCGCTCTCGCGCCTCGCTGCGGACCTTCTCGGCGTACTCGCTGTAGTCGTCGCTTCGGGGGCTTCTGATCTTTAGATCCATACACAGAGTACTCCCGCTGTGGGTATAACCGTTTCTCAGGCGCGTGTGAGCACGAGACCCGGAGCGATATCCGAGAAAAGTCGATCGAACGTCTACCAGTATCCGATCTATCGCTCGTCGATCGGGACCCACTCGGCGTCCTTCTCGCCGACGTAGCGCGCGGCCGGATCAGCCGATCACGCACCCACGTTTTGCGCTGCGCTCGTTCCCTCACGGTCACTCGCTCGGCAAAACGTGGATCAAAAGCACTCCTCCCTCGCTGTGGGCGGCTCCGCCGCCCGTCGCTCGGTCGTCGGCCGGCCGCTCGCTCCGCTCGCGGCCGACGGTGTCCCGTTCGCGTTACCGCTCGTCGATCGGCACCCACTCCGCGTCCTTCTCGCCGACGTAGCGCGCGCGCGGCCGGATCAGCCGGTTGTCCTCGAACTGCTCCATCACGTGCGCGGCCCAGCCGCCGACGCGTGAGACGGCGAAGATGGGGGTGTAGACGTCGATCGGGATGCCCATCTGGTAGTACGTCGTCGCCGAGTAGAAGTCGACGTTCGGAGCGAGGCCCTTCTCCTCGGCCATGTACTCCTCGATGGCGACGCTCATCTCGTACCACTTCCGGTCGCCGGCGGCCTCCCCGAGTTCCTCCGAGCGGTCGCCGAGGATCTTCGCGCGCGGGTCCTTCACGTTGTACACGCGGTGCCCGAAGCCGGCGACGCGGCGGCCCTCCTCGAGCGCCCGCTTCACCCACTCGACGGGGTCCTCGTCCGCCTCGTCGACCTCCTGGAGCATCCGCATCACGTTGGCGTTGGCGCCGCCGTGGAGGCTCCCCGAGAGCGTGCCGACCGCGGAGGTGACCGCCGAGTGCATGTCCGCGAGCGTCGACGCCGTCACCGTCGCCGAGAAGGTGGAGGCGTTGAGTCCGTGGTCCGCGTGGAGCACGAGCGCCTGATCGAACACGTCGGCGGTGACCTCGTCGGGCACCTCGCCGTTGAGCATGTACAGGAAGTTCTCGGCGTGACCCAGGTCCTCGCGCGGCTCGACGGGCTCCTCGCCGTCGCGGACGCGCGCGAACGCCGCCAGCGCCGTCGGCAGCTTCGCCGTGATCCGGCGCGCCTTGCGGACGTTCGCCTCGGGGTCGGTCGGCTCGGCGTCGGTGTCGGGGTCGGCCGCGGACAGCGCCGAGGCCGCGGTGCGCATCGCCGCCATGGGCTCCTCGTCGGCCTCCGCGAGCCGCGTGACCGTCTCAAGCGTGTCGTCGTCGAGGTCGCGCTCGGCGCTCATCGCGTCCGCGAACGCGGACAGCTCCGACTCCGTCGGGAGTTCACCGTTCCACAGGAGATACAGCGTCTCCTCGTAGGAGGCGTGTTCGGCGAGATCCTCGATGGCGTAGCCGCGGTAGACGAGCTTACCCTCGTCACCGTCGATGAAGCTGAGGTCGGACTCGGCGACGAGGACGCCCTCCAGTCCCCGCTTGAGTTCGTCGGACATACCTCGGACTTCCGAGGGGCGGCCGAAAAGCGTTATCTTTCGGGAAGAACCCACACACCCCGTCGGGCGCGACGCCCCTCCGTCGGTCCGGCCGCGACGGGCTACTCCGCAAGCGAGTCGTCGCCGGGGGTGACGCCCCAGGCGCCGCCGTCGCCGCCGCCGCCCGTCTTGAACGTCCCGCGCGCGTCGGCGACGTGGGTGCCGTCGACGTCCTCGATCGTCACCTCCGCCGTGGCGACGCTGCCGCCGTCGCGCACGACGGTCGCCTCCGCGCGCAGGTCGGTCGTCGCCGGCGCGAGGTAGTCCATCCGCATGTCGACGGTCGGGGTCGGCTTGTGATGCAGCGAGATGACTGCCGCCCCGGCGGCCGTGTCCGCCAGCGCGTACGTGACGCCGCCGTGGGCGATCCGCCGCCCCGGCACCGACGACAGTTCCTCGCGCATGGGGAGTTCGACGACCGCGCGCCCGTCCGCGGCCTCCACCACCTCCATCCCGAGGTGGTCGGCGAACGGCATCCCGTTGAGCAGGTCGGCGACGCTCATCGCTCTCCCCGCTCGGCGTGTGCTGGGAAGTCGTGCATACGCTCGCGGTCGACACCGGGGAGGAAAAACGGACCGAACCGGCGTCGCGGTGGTCACCGTATCCGCCGGATCGCACTCAGTCAGCTGTGACGCTGCAGCCGTGCTCGTAGTCGATCCCCTCGATCGAGTCGATGGGATCGTCGCCACACACCGGACAGTCCGGGTTGCGCCGGTACGGCACCGTCTCGAAGGTCATGTCCATCGCGTCGTAGAACAGGAGCCGGCCGTCGAGGACCTCGCCCGCCTCCAGCAGGAGCTTCACCGCCTCGGTCGCCTGGATGCAACCGACGGTCCCGGGGAGCACACCCAAGACACCCGTGCTCGCGCAGTCGGGGATCTCTCCCGGCTCGGGCGCCTCGGGGAACAGACAGCGGTAACAGGGACCCTCGGGCACCAGCGTGGTCGCCTGCCCCTCGAACTTGTAGATGGAGCCGTGGGCGACCGGCGTCTCGGTCAGGCGCGCCACGTCGTTGACGAGATAGCGCGTGCCGAAGTTGTCCGAGGCGTCGACGACGACGTCGTAGTCGGCGACCAGCTCCTCGGCGTTGCCGGCGTCCAGCCGCGTCTCGCGGGGTTCCACGTCCACGTCGGGGTTGAGTCGGCGGACGTACTCCGCCGCGGACTCGGCCTTCGGCCTGCCCACGTCGGCGTCCGCGTGGACGATCTGCCGCTGGAGGTTCGACCGCTCCACCTCGTCGTCGTCGACGATCCCGACGCGTCCGACGCCCGCGGCCGCGAGGTACTGGATAACGGGAGAACCGAGTCCGCCGGCGCCGACGACGAGCGCCGAGCCCTCCAAGAGCGCCTGTTGGCCCGCCGGTCCGACCTCGTCGAGGATGATGTGCCGCGAGTAGCGGTCGAGTTGGGTGGAGTCGAGCGCGAGTCCGGTCATACGCGACCGTCGTTTCCGTGAGGGCATAAGCGCCGTGCCGGCGGCGAGGCGGCGGACGGTCCGCGCGATTCCGGCCGTCGAGCGACGCGGTAGCGGAGTCGCGTTCCGCCCGTCGCTATCGACCGTCGACGGCGCTCCGCACGAGCGTCGCCTCCGCCCGCCGGATGTGCTCGGCCGCCGTGCTCGGAGCACAGCCGAGGCGATCGGCCACCTCCGCCACCGTCGCCTCCCGAGGCTCCTCGTAGTAACCGGCGTCGACGGCGGCGGCGACGACCTCGCGCTGGCGATCGGTGAGTCCCGCCCCGGGATCGACCGCCGCGCCGGCGCCGCTTCGAACCCGACGGACCGACACGTCCACGCCGTCTGGCGTTCGGTCGATCGCCCGTCCGAGCGCGTCGCCGGTGCCGACGACCGAGAACCGCATCGAGCCGTCGGTCGCGTACACGACCGGCGGGACGACCACGACGTTCTCGTCGGCGAACGCCTCGACGAGTCCGCGGTCGCGCTCGGTGAGGCGCTCGCGAACGTACAGATAGAAGCCGTCGACGGCGGACTCGGCGGACGGTTCGACGACCTCGGCCGTGTCGACGCCGTCCAGCGCGGGGAGGAACGGTTCGGGCGGCCCGTCGATGTGGAACAGCAGGACGTTCGTCTCGCCGATCCGCGGGCTCCACTGGAGCAGCCGCGTCGGGCCGAACTCCGGACGCTCGGCGACGAACGCGTGCATCGGATGCGTCGACGCCTCGTCGGGGTCGAGCCGGAGCGCGAGCGTCTTCACGCCCGGACGGATCACGCGCCCGTCACATAAACGATCCCAGATATGCGGGAAAACGGTCAGCGTCCCGCGAGGTCGATCACCGGACACGACCGGCGGCCCGTCGTCGTCCGCCGCGGCGGCCACCGGCCACCCCCGCATCCATGAGCACACAGACCCCAGCGGAACGACCAGGTACCGACGACGCGACCGCGCCGCCCGACGAGCTCGCCGAGCTGCTGGGCGATCACGTGATCGGTCGCGAGGAGCACCTGAACGCGCCCGGCTACGTGATCCGCCCGGATGCGGTGCAGGACGTCCTCTCCACGCTGAAGAACGAAGCTGGGTACGACCACCTGTCATGCGTCACTGCCCAGGAGTACGAGGACCGCTACGAGTCCATCTACCACCTGAAGACGTACGATGATCCGACCCAGGAGGTGTCGGTCGTCGTGCCCGCCGACGCCGAGGCCCCCCAGATCGAGTCGGCCGAGCCGGTGTTCCGGACGGCCGACTGGCACGAGCGCGAGGCGTACGATCTGATCGGTATCGAGTACGACGACCACCCCGACCTCCGCCGCATTCTCCTCCCCGAGACGTGGCAGGGGCATCCGTTGTCACTCGACTACGACCGGACCCGTCCGCAGATCGTCAAATACGATGAGAACGCCAACCCGCTCGAGGGGGACGCCCGCTCCGCGCAGGACGCGGACACGGACACGATGATGCTCAACATCGGGCCCCACCACCCCGCGACCCACGGGGTGATGCACCTGGAGGCGACGCTGGACGGCGAGCAGGTCGTCGACGTGGAGCCGGACATCGGCTACATCCACCGCTGCGAGGAGCAGATGTGTCAGAACGGAACCTACCGCCACCAGATCATGCCGTACCCCGACCGCTGGGACTGGGGCGGCGGCGGCCTGCTCAACGAGTGGGCCTACGCCCGGGTCGCCGAAACGCTCGCGGACATCGAGGTGCCCGAGTACGCGCAGGTCGTCCGGACGATGGCCGCCGAGCTGTCGCGGATCCTCTCGCACCTGCTCGCGGTGGGTGCGTACGCGCTCGACGTGGCCGGCGACTTCACAGCGACGTTCATGTACGCCATCACCGAGCGCGAGACGGTGCAGAACATCCTCGAGGACCTGACGGGCCAGCGGCTCATGTTCAACTACTTCCGACTCGGCGGGGTCGCGTGGGATCTCCCCGAACCCCGCGAGGAGTTCTTCGAGAAGACCCGCGACTTCCTCGACGATCTGCCCCGACGCCTCGCGGAGTTTCACGACCTGCTCACTGGAAACGAGATCATCCAGATCCGGACGATCGACACGGGCGTGCTGCCGCCGAAGGTCGCCAAGAACTACGGCTGCACGGGGCCGGTCCTCCGCGGGTCCGGCGTCGACTACGACCTCCGCCGCGACGACCCGTACGGCTACTACGAGGAGTTGGATTGGAGCGTCGTCACCGAGGACGCCGGCGACAACTTCGCTCGACTGCAGGTCAGGCTTCGGGAGATGGAGGAGTCGGCAAAGATCATCGAGCAGTGTATCGACCTCCTCGAAGGGTGGCCTGAACCCGATCGCTCGGTGCAGGCGAACGTCCCCAGAACGATCAAGCCCGACGACGACACCGAAGTGTACACCGCCGTCGAAGCGGCGAAGGGCGAGCTCGGCATCTACGTCCGCGCCGACGGGACGGACGAGCCGGCCCGCTTCAAGATCCGCGGGCCGTCGTTCTCGAACCTCCAGGCGCTGCCGGAGATGGCCGAGGGCGAACACGTCCCCGACCTCATCGCGAGCCTCGGGAGCCTGGACACGATCATGGGCGAGGTCGATCGCTGACACGGGTCGGCCGGCCGCGACGTTCGACTGGCGGTCCGCTTCGGCACTCCGGCTCCGGGAGGGATCGAGGACGGAAACCGCCGGCGCGTCGTCTCCCGTTCCCGAAGGGTTACGCGCCGGGCGCCCGTCGCATCGCCCATGTCCGACAACAGACGCTTCCACCTCGCGAAGCGACCGGAAGGCGTCCCGAGCACAGACACGTTCGACCTCCGCGAGGTCGACCGACCCGACCCCGAACCGGGCGAGGCGCTCGTACGGGTGCTGTTCCTCTCGGTCGATCCGTACATGCGCGACCGGATGCGCGCGGGCGAGTCGTACGCCCAGCCGTGGGAGGTCGGCGACCCGCTCCGCGGCGGCGCCGTCTGCGAGGTCGTCGAGTCCAACGGCGCCGGGTTCGAGCCGGGACAGACCGTCGTCGGCGAGCTTCCGTGGGCCGAGTACGCGACCGCGAGCGGGGCGGATCTCACGCCCGTCGACACCGGCGGCCTCCCCGTCTCCCCCGCCCTC